>Ga0210398_10000377_pt1 | contig 52324 bp, 28 predicted proteins | sample IncBWC4OmetaG_FD_161047 | JGI IMG/M metagenome (GOLD analysis project Ga0210398, IMG submission 161047) | Forest soil microbial communities from Barre Woods Harvard Forest LTER site, Petersham, Massachusetts, United States - Inc-BW-C-4-O | ecosystem: Environmental > Terrestrial > Soil >...
GGCTGGCGGCGCAGATCGCGTCCGTGCCGCGCGAGGTTGCGCTCGCCGAACAAAAAATCGCCGCGGAAAAGGCCGCCATCGAGGCGGCGCGCAACGAACTGAGGGAATTTGAGTCGAAAAAGAAACTGCTTGAGACCGAGATCGCCTCGGCCGAGCAGAAAGTCGCCAAATACCGCGGCCAGCAGCTCGAGGTGCGCAAGAACGACGAATACCGCGCGCTGGGCACCGAGATCGACACCACGCAGGCGGCCATCGGCGTACTGGAGGAGGACGAACTCAAGGTCATGTTCGCCATCGACGAGGCGAAGAAAAAATTTGCCACCGGCGAGGCCGAGCGGAAGCAGGCCATCGCCGGGCACGAAGCGCGCATCCGCCTGCTGCGCGAACGCGAAGGCAACCTGCGCATCGAGCTGCAGGCCGCCCAGGCCGAGGTCGATACCGCGCGTCTTCCGGTGGACGCGCCACTGGTGCGCGTGTACGAGCGGCTGGTGCGCGAGGGCGTGGCGCGGCCGGTTTGCGTGCCCATCCGCGACGGCAAGTGCAGCGGTTGCCACATGAAAGTTTCCGGCCAGGTCGAGTCCGCCGCGCGCAAAGGCGATGAAATCACCAACTGCGAAAGCTGCCGGCGCATGGTTTTCTGGGAGTAGGAGCGGGTCATTGACCAATGACGAATGGCGAATGATCCGCCTTCGCCCCATTCGACGGGTTCGACAAGCCCCTCGACTGGCTCGGGGCCTCGAGCTCGTCGAGACGGCTCACCGCCAGCAGGCTTAGGGCTTCGGCGGACAGGCGAATGACGAATTACCAACTACCAACTACCAATTACTCTTAATAAGAGTGATTCTTGGCGCTGAGGCTGATCGCAGGTTGATGGGTCGGAGGGGCGGGCGTCTTGCCGGCATCCATTTCATGGCCTGAGTAAACAAATTCCACCTGTTCTTTTGGGGTAGTGGTCCGGGCGGCGAGCGAGGCCACGGACATGATCAGCTTGGGCTGCAATGCCGCCAGCATGGCGTAACGGCGCTCGTGGGTTTTTCGACGATTGGGTTTTAGCTCCGCCCGGGTGCGATGTTTGAGTTGCAAGGGCAGCTCCCAGCCGCCGCCGGGCAGGCGGCGTCCATCGCTTTCGCTCCAGAATTCATCGTAGTTGGCGGCGAATTCACGGCGTTTGCTCCAATGGCGATAGATATGCTGGGCATCGCCGACGGCTTCGATTCGATCGACCTGCCAGCAGGCGGCGAGTTGCTGCAGGCACCACAAGGCCAGCGCCTTGGGCCGGAGGCCGTGCATTTCCTTGGTCACGTCATGGATGAGAACCTGCGTCTGCGGATCCCGACTGGCCTGCAATCCCCCGATGATGATGACGCGTTGATGCGCCGGCTGCGCGAGGCAGAAGGTGATGCCGGCCAGGGTCAGCTTGGTTTCAACGTCACAGATGGCGAGGGTGAGATCGCCCTCTTTTTCTAATTTATCGTGGTAAAACAGCCGCACATCGAGCTGGCGGCCCGAAGTTGGATTGGCCAGGCGGATTATACTGATGCCTTCACCGCCATAAATCGCCTGCCGCACGTCCGCGGAAAATATCCGGGGCAAGATATCGTAGTGTCCCATCAACGCGGCGAAACGCTCGAGCACGCGCCATTCACAATGCACATAGGGGCGCTGCAGCTTGGTGGCGAGCCGCGGACGAGCCATCCAGAGCGGGGCGAGATCCGCCTGCGCCAGCCGGGCGAGCCACGCGCGGGTGAGCCGCGGCTGCGTCCACGCGCGCGCCATAAACTTGAGCCGCTTGCGAAGTCCATAGGGCGCATGGGCGCGATGAATTCGGGCTGAGGCAGCCCAAAAAGAAAACGGGTGGCGGCGTGGTTGATTTTCCTGTGAAAGGGGATTCAGGGAATCGTCCGCGCCCGCCGGGATCGGGGCGTGGGATAAAAGCACGAACTCAGCTTATACAAGATAACGCACCGCGTCTGTCAGCTGAGGACGAAATCGCGTGTCAGGCGCAGCCTTACATTTTAAGGCCTTTGCCAATCAATGGCGATTTTTTGCTGAATGTGAGCCGGCTCGGATTTTTTTAACCGCGGATGGACGCGAATGGACGCGGATAGCTGATGAAAAACTGTGCTGCTAGCGCAGCACACGGCCCCGGCCGTGTTGGCCGTCGGGTTGCGCCAGGAAAGCGTTGCCGCAGCGCTTCCTGATCGCAACGACGGCCAACAGAGTTTTTCAGCAGCCGGCAAAAGCCGACACTACCGGTTGCGGCGTAAAGCCGCTCCTACAATTCTCGATCCGCGTGAATCCGCGTCCATCAGCGGTTAACAACCGGTTTGGTTCTGGATCGCTCTAACGGTTTTTTTGGTCGGCCCAGCGGATGGCTTCGCGGGCGAGTTCGGATGCGTTGGCGAGGCCGAGCTTGTCCTTGATGCGGGCACAATAGGCCTGGACGGTCTTGATGCTGAGGTGGAGTTCTTCCGCGATGAGGCGGTTGGCCTGGCCTTCGCCCAGCCGGCGGAAAACTTCCAGTTCGCGGTCGCTCAACGTTTCCACGGAACCGGGCTGGTTGGATTGATTGCGCCCGACAATGCGTTCGGCCAGCTTGGCCAGCAGCTCGGCGTTGGCATAGAGGCGGCCGGCCTGCACTTCGTGGATCGCCTCGACGATCCGATGGGTGGACTCGCGTTTTGTCACATAGCCACGGGCGCCGGCCCGCATGGCGCGCTCGGCGTAGAAAATTTCTTCATGCATCGAAAGCACGATCACCTGGGTTTCAGGCAGGCGATCGGAAAGTTCCTTGATCAGATCGAGCCCGGAGGAAGTCTTGAGCGATAGATCGACAATGGCCACGTCAGGCGGATTGGCCAGCATGGTGGCGAAGGCATCACGGGCATCCTCGGCCTGGCCGCAAACCTCGAAATCGGGCTGTTGGCGAAGCAGGGTGGCCAGCCATTCGCGTACGAGTGGGTGGTCATCGACCAAGAAGATGCGGGTCTGTGGCGCGGTCATGACAGGCTGGAGCATTTCAGCTTATGATATTCAGATGACGTAAAGACAAAGAATCTTCGAGTGTCTTGAGATGAAGCTGAGCTCAGGGGTGGAAAAAGGTGGAGCGCGGCGTCCCGACGCGCTCAATTGGAAGACTTGAAATAAACGCGTCGGGACGCCGCGTTCCACCTTTTTGCTTATGTGCACAACATCTTGAATTGTTCTTAGAGGATTTTTCAGCCGGCTGTTGAAGCGGGGAGTGGGTTCGACAAAGGTACGCGGCAGCGCACAAGAGTGCCGCTGCCCGGCGCCCGGCTGATCGAGAGTTCGCCGCCGATAAGTTCGGCGCGATGCACCATGATGCGCAGTCCCATGCCCGGCTGGTGCGGATCGAGTGGCGGCAGGCCGGTGCCGTTGTCGGTGGCGGTGAGCACGAGCGTATTTTTCTCTTCGACCAGGCTGATCTCCAAACGGGTGGGCCGGGCGTGACGCACGGCGTTGTGGGTTGCTTCCTGGGCGATGTAGAACAAATGCGAGGCGATGGCCGCGGTGAGTTTGGAAAAATCCCCCTGTTTGGTGAAAGTGCAGGCCACATGTTGCTCGTCACCGATCTTGGTGGCCAACTCTTCGAGTTCGGGGACAAGTTCTTCCGGTTCGATGGCGGCGAGCAAAAGCCCGCGCGCAATCTGGCGCGTCTTGCCGATGCCTTCCTGGATCAGGTTTTCAATCTTGCTTGCGTCCTTGGCCGAAGGATCGCCTCGCATTGCCAGTTGCCGGGCGAGCAGGTTGGCGGCGATGGCGGTGGCCGTGAGATGCTGCCCGAGCCCGTCGTGCAGGTCGTGGCCGATGGCGCTCCGTTCGCGGCGGCTGATTTCGAAGAGCTGGCTCTGCAACTGGTCGCGTGTGGCAATGGCTTGCTCCAGCGCGGCGGTGCGCTGGCGCACGCGTGTTTCCTGCTCCCGATGCAGGGAGATGAGCGCATGCATCACCCAGGCCAGGGCGAGAGCCACCGACAGGTCGATCAACCGATTCCAAATATAATCGGGGATGGGGAGATGGTGATAAATCCAAAACCCGCCGGCCAGGTCGCTCATCACGCGTGCCATCAGGGCGAAAATCGCCGTCACGCAGCCCGCTCTCCAACCCAGCCACGCGACACTCAGCACGACGGGAATAAGATAAAAAAACTGCAGCGAAATCCGAACGCCGACAAGGTAGTCCACGAAACCGATCAGCACCACGAGGCCGACCACGAGCAGCACCGATTGGGTGCGGCTATGGCTGGGTGTGCTCGTCAGCCGGGCCAGTATCCAGGAAGTGGCTTGGGAGCGCGGCGCGGTTGGAAATGAATTGTGGTTTGAATCTGGCATGGGGCCGGAAAATTTTATTTACCACGGATTACACGGATAGACACGGATAAAGGAAAGGCTGAAGGGCTGAAGAACTGAAGGGTTGAGTTTTTCTCAGGCATTCAGATTTTGAACACGGAGGTCACGGAAATGGATTTCTAACACGAATGAGTCCTGATATTTCACACGAAGGTCGCCAAGAAACGCAAAGGCCGGCTTGCGGATTATATATTTTTTGACCACTGATGGGCACTTATGGCCACTGATCCAGAAACAATCCGGTTGTTAACCGCGGATGGACGCAGATTCACGCGGATCGAGAATTGTTGGAGCGGCTTTACGCCGCGACTGATGTGGTCGGCTGTTGCAGGCTGCTGAAAAACTCTGCTGGCCGTCGTTGCGATCAGGAAGCGCTGCCGCAGCGCTTTCCTGGCGCAACCCGACGGCCAACACGGCCAAGGCCGTGTGCTGCGCTAGCAGCACAGTTTTTCATCGGCCATCCGCGTGGATCCGCGCCTGCCCCGCCGTAGCTTTAGCGAAGGAGGGTTCATCTGCGGTTAAAAAAATCCGAACTGAATTTATCAGTGCGTATCAGTGCCCATCAGTGGTTAAAATCCGACCTGTCAGTGGCAAATTATTCGCGTCTATTCGCGTTTATTCGTGGTTAAAAACGGTTTGAAAGGCGGATTTCTTTGGGATTTGGCGCTTGGCGTTTGGGATTTCCCGGGTGACCGGGTCTTGCATTTTGGCGAGCAGCCTTTAGCGTCGACCTTCTTAGTTTTGGGGCCAGGTCGTCGCTCCGAGTTCTTTACATCCCAAGGCGCGGTTGACTGCCGCGCCGGTTAAGGTCTCGGAGAGGAAAGTCCGGACACCACAGGGCAGGACGCCGCACGAGCCGCAAGGCAAGTGCGGGCGCCGCGTTTCAAGGCGCGGCGACGGATAGTGTCACAGAAAATAAACCACTGATCGGAAAACCGAAAAACTGCGAAAGCGGAAAATCGGAAAACTGGTGAGAAAGGGTGAAAAGGTGGGGTAAGAGCCCACCGCGTCGACGGCAACGTCGGCGGCACGAAAAACCCCGTCTGGTGCAAGGCAAAATAGGCGGCTGGGCGGCCCGTCCGATAGCCGCGGGTATGCCGCATCCGCCTTAGCTCGCTTGGTTTGCCAAGCAGCTACGGCGCGACTGGTCCGCAAGGACCTGAGAGAAATGACGTCCACCGCGCCGCAAGGCGCGGGACAAAATCCGGCTTACCGGCCCCAAAACTAAGTTTTATGAGACTAAAAGAGAAAGGCTGAGTTCGGTTGCAGCGTTGGCAAGTGCGCTGTCCCGTAAAAAACCGGTTGCGAAAACACACCCCGCCGCTCATCTTGTGCCTATGCCCACGACTTCCTATCGCTATCTCACCAGTATCCCAGGTGTGCGCTCGGGTCGTACCATCATTGAGGGCACGCGCATCGGCGTGCACGACGTGATTGGCCTGCTGCAAAACGGTGAAACGATCGACACGATCATCCCACGTTGCTTTCCTGACCTGACGCGGGCGCAGGTTTACGAATGCCTGGCCTATTACGAGGATCACCGCGTCGAGATCGACGCCCTTGTCGCTCAGCAGATGAGCGAAGGCCCGGCGTGAAGTTTTTCCTCGATTACGACGTGCCGGGGGACATCGCGCTCTTGCTGCGCCACTGGAGGCATGAAGCGACGGTGTTACGCGACGTGCTGCCTCTCGCCGCGCCAGACGAGGAAGCGTTCGCCTACGCCCGCACTCACGCGATGATCACGATCACCTGTAATCGTGCTTGATTTCAATAACCGCGAGCAAGTGGTTGGAATTGAAATCCTTCAACTTTCAAAGAGAAGTCCTCGTCTCAATCTCCGGGAGCTGCAGTCTCAAACTGCCTGACAACCTGAAGGCCTGAGAGAAATGACGTCCACCGCGCCGCAAGGCGCGGGACAAAATCCGGCTTACCGGCCCCAAAACTAAGTTTTATTTTATGCCAGTTCGGGGACGCGCGAACTGCTGCGGGCTTCGGGTTGCTCGTTACGGAAGATAAGAAGCGAAGGCGGCGCGGTCGGTGGCGCTATAAAGTTCGCGGTATTCGTTCGGAATGACATTGGTGCTTGCTGAGCCTGAGTTGGCTGTGCTGGAAACGCCGGAGAGGGAAAGGTCGTAGTGGAAACCGCCTTGACCCGAAATCGTCACATTATTGCCCACTGCAGCGCCGAGGAAATCGCCTTGGCCGCTCAAGTTAATATTCGCGTTGGGTGCGTAAATGGTCGCGCTCACGTTGCCTTGACCACTGACATTGTAAGTCTGGGAACCCGTGGTTCCCGTTCCATAGATCTGTAAGTAAGCAGCCGGATTCATGTTAGCGTCGGGATTATCATGGGTGCCGTCACTGCCATTAAGATTGCCCTGACCCGAAAGGCTGACGTTGCCTCCAACATACATTGTGATGTTGGCGGGCAGGCTGGAGCTGGTCTTGGCGGGAATGGCGACGCCCTGGCCGGTAACGCTGACATCGCCTGTAACGACAAAGACAACATTTGACCCGGCAGTAACGTTGAGCCCGGCTTTGCCACTGAGGCTGATGCTATTGACCGAATAGTAGTAAGTTTTTGAACCGTCGCTGTTTAATACATATGTATCGCCAGCGTTTGGCAGGGTCATGGGGGTATGGTCGTCGCTGTAGGAAATGCCTGAAGATGCGTATTGGGTATTGAAAGGAGTGGATGAAGAACTCGTGGGGGTAACAACAGTTGGGAAATTTGTAGTGAAGCTGCCAGAGACGTACGCCGAGTTGACACCGCTCGAGCCGTAGGGGCCAATGATAGCTTGGCCGGAAGTTGAAAGATAGGGATCACTGGTGCTACTAATAGTCCCAGTGCCGCCAAGTGCGACTTGGCCATAGACAGCGGCCTGGCCGCTCTCAGTGACGGCGACGGTCGTATCGGCGCTGCCGACTTTTGCATTGGCGGTGCCTGTAGTGTCAACCGTGGCCGGGTTATATGCCGTATAGCTGGTCGCGTAATTGGAGGTCCAACCGTCCACTGCGCCCTGACCGCTGAGGTTGATTGTACCCTTGGCGACAAGACCACGGGTAAAAAGGTGGGTGGGAACCGCACTGCTGGTGGGGAGGGGTACAAAGATTTCAGCCTCTTTCACAATGGTCCCACCGCTGTACCTGGTGGTGTTTGGAAGAGTGACAATTGCTTCGGCGGCCACCTGGGCCTCATTTGCGGTGACACTGTTGGCGTTGGTCGTAACGGAGACACTGGGGTTAACCCAGACATAAACCGTGCCGCTTACGCCGCTGGAGAGAGTGAAAGTCTGATTCCACTTATACCCGCCGCTGGACTTGGTAAAACCGGCGCCAGTCCAGATATTGTCGGCTGCAGTTGAGCCGCTAATTGAACCGCCGGTCCAACTGGATATATTATTATTTATAATTGCCATCGCCTGATCAAGGCCGGTGTCCACAAGATTGCTCGTTGCGTTGGCATAAAAGGAACGATTGGACAGCACGAGCGCATTATAGGAGATGGTGATGTAGCTGCCGAGAACGAGAGCCAGGCCAATGGAGAGTATCATGGCGGTGAGGAGGATTGAACCGCGTCGGGATGTGGATGGACTCATGGAAGTTGCCTCGTGGATTAATTATTGCGGATGGTGAAACAGGCGGAAAGCACGGTGTTGGTGGCTGTGACCAAGGTGCTGCGGGAACGCTGGGCCGTGAGGGTGAGTTCGACCTGGTAGATGCTTGTCGAAAGTGTTTGAGGACTCGTGGTAGGATCAATTTCATTGGTCGGCGTGGTATTGCCGGGGCCATAACCCGGGCCATTAATGTAACCCGCCTGTTTGCTGAAGTATTTAAATATGGTCGATGACTGCGGGACACCACGGATGGGATAGGTGTCTATGCTGGCCGCGACGGTACCGTCTGACTTGAACGGGCTGGCCAGCGGCGGCCCGTTGCGGTGAAGGGCATACAAGCCAGGGTAGTCTGCTGTGTCGGGATCGCTGATCAGCTCATACTTTACTGTGTAGTACTGGTTGGTTGAACTACTGCTCGCTGATGTATTCGGGATGGTCAGTGCTCCGCTCGGGCCTGGGCCCGGCACGGTAAGCGTGACGCTCGTGGCCGCGTATGCCGTGATGCCGTCGGCGCTGCGCACTTCGCGGCCAAAGTTTTCCAGGCCCATGCGTGCATTATAATCGAGGTCGCAATAATTGCCAGCGCTTGCCTCGCTGCGGCCGATCATCACATAGGTTGTGAGCACGCCCGAGAGGACAAACGTACCGATGCCGATAGCGACCATGAGCTCGACGAGCGTGAAAGCACGTGTGCCAGCCCGGTCGATATGATCAGGAGTAAAATAGGTCGGATATGCCATACTGTGCATATTGGGTGTAATAGGTGCGGGTGTGCGACATGCCGTCGCTGCTCGTCCAAGTGGCCGTAAGTAAAATGTCTATCACGTTGGTCGTACTGCCAGGTGTAATGGATTGTGTGCAGGTAAAGTTATTGAGTTGGCTGAGCGTACCAGCAACCGTTTGCACGAGGTCGGGTGTGAATGAAGAAGGGCCGTGGGGAGTGTTGTTGCTATCCTCACATCCTTGGAGTTGCGTATAGCTCAGCAATCGGAGTTTCTCCATCTGACTTTGCAAAATCTGGCCGGCGAGGGTGGTGTAGCGGGCCGTTTCGACCATTTTAAATCCGCTCTTCAGGACTAACAGTGACGAAGTAATGGTTAACGCCATCACCATGGTGGCGATCATTACCTCGAGGATGGTGACGGCGCGGGCGGAACGGCGAACACCGCGGCGGGCGGAAGCGGGTGATGTTTTCGCGGTAACTTTCATGCGCGCAGATAATACGGCAAATCCGCATGGATGCGCAGAGGCTAACCGGCCCCAATTTCGGGCCTAATCCTTTAGGCCTGAATGGGCTGAATAAAAATACCCTATTGGCCGGTGAGACACCCTACTGGCTGTTGGACAAAGGCAGGCGTCCCCCACGAAACGCAGGCCTTTCATAATCGTCCTCACCTCGAGGCATTCGAGAGCACAAGAGATGAGTATGAGAACGTGAACGATTCGGCTTGGGCGCCATGGTAAATCGGCTTATCGCATGGGCGAAGTGGCGGGTGGGGAGACAGCCTGCAATTTAGACAGAAAATCCTTAGCGGGTTGAAAATCAGGATTGATTTTTAATGCGGCTTTAAGGTGGGTGATGGCCTCAAAAGTTTTTCCTCGGATGCGCGCGAGCGCGATCCCTAAATTATATTGCGTGCTCCAATCATCTGGCTCGATTCGCAGCGCCACCTCATACTCAGAAATCGCTTCGGGCAACCGCCCAGAAATTTTTGACAGCGCCACTCCCAGGTTGCCGTGCGCGTCCGCGTAATCTGGTTTAAGTTGTATTGCCGCCTGGAAATGGGCCATGGCTTCAAATGATCGCCCGGGAATTCTTGCCAGGGCCAGCCCCAGGTTGTTGTGCGCGAGGGCATAGTCTGGTTTGATCAGTAGCGCTGTCCTATATTCGTAGATCGCGTCAGGCAATCGCCCGGGAATTTTTTCCAGTTCCGATCCCAGGTTGTTATGTGCACGTGCATTGCCCGGGCATTTTGCCACGGTATCGCCGTAAATGATCAATCCACTCCGGTAGTCTTTGTTGCGGGAAACACTCAAACCACCTAATCCCACGGCCATGGCAACAAACACAATGAAGCTTTGCCGGCCAATCCACCTATACAACCCAAGTACGGCCAGTGTAACTATCGCAGCCAGGGGCAGGTATAAACGATGCTCTGCGATCGGTTGTCCGGCCACTGGAAATATACTTGTGGTTGGAGCAAGAAGCAGAAAAACCCATGCGCCCAAAAAACCGGCAGCCTGCCGGTGCCAGATCGTAATCGCCGTGCCGGCCAACAATACGGCAAGATTCAACGCAAAGGGCAGGGCATCGATGGCGCGGTGGGTGATATCGGCGCCATAATCGAGCACGAGCGGATGCGGCCAGGCGGCCAACTTAATGTAGAGCGTAACCGTCCGACATGAGGTTAGCGCGTAGTCCCACCAGGTTACTCCCTGGTCGAATCCCACGCCGCGTTGATCCAGGCCAGTCATCAAATGGGCCAGCAAGAGCCAGGTGCTTCCCAAGCCGAGGTAATACAACCAGTGCTGCCGCCATGCCTCCCGGAATGAACCGGCGATGAAAGTCCGATCGTAGAGCAAGACAATGACCGGCGCTGTGACGATAATCTCCTTGGTCATCACACCCAGCAGGCAGGCGAAAATAGAGGCTGCAAGCCACAGTCGAGAGTAGAGAACTGAGAGCTGAGAGCCGGAGGTGGAAGTTATGTCTTCCGGTCTCTCGCCTCCCTGTCCTCCGTCGCTTTGGCGAAGGAGGATGGCCTTTTGCCTCCCGCCTGTTTCGTCCGTGGAACGGACGAAACAATACAGCGTCAGCAAATAAAACAGCCCCATGAGCGACTCGGCCCGCTGGGAAATGTAGGTCACGGCCTCGGTCTGAAGTGGATGCACCACCCAGATCACGGCCATCGCCAGCGCCAGCAGCGTCGCATCATCCCTAAAACTTTGCCCCTGAAAAATCCTGTTGTTTGACTTGGATGTTGGACGTTGGATGTTGAATGTTGAATGTTCACGGAGGGTTCTCCGCACGATTCCAAACAGCGTGAGCCCTGCCAGTGCGTGAATGAGCAGGTTGAAGGCGTGATAACCCCGGACGTCCATGCCTCCCAATGCATAGTTAAGGGCAAACGTGAGATTAAGTAATGGCCGCCCACCCACGCCCACGTTGGTGGGCGGTGACAGGGCCGTCTCAAAGTGCCTTATCGTTGAATTCTTTGTAATCGCTGTCCAGTCGTCCAAGATAAATGGCCCGGAAAAGCTGTTGTAATATACGGCCACTGCCGCGAGCACGACGATGCCGGCGGCCAGGAAAGTGCCACGGCGACCCTCAAAGGCCTTTGGCAAGGGAGACAGCGCAGGGCTGATTGTCGCTTTGACGGCTGCTTGCCCTCGACTTCCTTTCGACATCAAGGAATTCCAATGCGCCGGCGAAATCACGGCAATAAGTATTCACCGATTTTTCCGCGGATGACGCGGAAAAATATTCTACCAGCCGTTGAACAGCGGCAGGAAGGTGCCGCGCTCGACGCCGGTCGTGACCTCGCGCCATTTGGTCACGCCATAGCCCGCATCGCCATAAGATGCGAGCGACTCATCATAATGATATGCCGCGTTGCCGGTCATGGTGATGTCGTAGGCAATGATGGAACCCATCATGTCGCCATCGCCGTCGAGTTTGACGACGGCATTGGGCGCATAGACGACGCCGACGAGCGAGCCTTTTCCGGTCAGCTCGATATTTTGGGCGCCGGCGGTGGCATTGGTGCCCCAGAACTGACAGGAGATGGGCTGGATGTTGTCATTGCCCAGAGTGGCTTTGCCGGCGATCTTGACATCGCCCTGGACATAAAGCGTGAGCGACGATCCCGCGGGAATGTGGATCGTGGAGGAGCCTTCGACGTCGAGTGCGGGCAAGCCGGAGCCGGCGGTGAGCACGAGCGTGACCTGGCCGAGGACCGTGAGCACATCGCTGCCCTGAAGCGAAATGCTCGTGCACTGCCAACTCGTGGTGGTGCCGAGCGTACCCAGCGTCATGGTGCCGCCGATCGGGGAAATGGAGGTGCCGCCGGTCGGCGCAGTGACGGAGCCCAGGTTGACGCAGAAATCGGTGGAAACTCGGTTGGGATCGATCTGCACGCCAACCGGCGTCGTGGCCCCGCGAATGGAGCCATTGTTGCCGACTTGGGGGGCTGGTCCGCCCGTTGCAACATAACCCCAGATGTCGGCCTGGTTCACCAGCATGGCAGTGGTTTTCAGGGACATGCTGGCCACGCTGCCGTGATCATTGCGCACGGTGGCGCTGTAGGCCACGGGCGAAGTGGCGGAGCCAGAGTTCCAGCTGTCCACGGAGGTTTTATTGCCGTTGAAGGTTATGCTGTCCTGCGCCACCAGACCGGCGGCAAAATGCGAACGGCGGCCGAGGGTGAGCTCGAGCATTTTGGTGACGGGTGCGTCGGCGCCGGAATTCACGGAGGCGAGGGCGATCACCTTGGGCAAGATCACGCTTCCCGCCGGCGGATTGTAATTTTCCACGTAAACCTTGACCGACCCGGTGGCATTGGAACTAAACGTGAAACCGCTGAAATTCTGCCATGCGTCGCTGGCGTTATTGGACCAGGCGGTCCAACCCGATGGGCCGGTCGCGGGGCGGTTGAAGGACCACACGGCCTCCTCGGCGCCGGCCTCGGCCAGGTTGAAGGAGGCGTTGCTATAGAAAGTGCGGCTGGCGAAATGCGCCGTGCTGAGGCTGAGGCTGAGATAACTGCCCAAGACCAGCGCGATGAGCGCAGCGACCAGCATGGTGATGACCAGGATCGAACCCCGACGCCGACGGCTTGGGTGGAAAAATTTCATGAAGGGGGGAGCTGGCTGAGAATTATATAATGATGTGACGGATCACCGGGGTAGGGCGTGACCGCCGGGCGCGCCGTGTTTCCCCCAAAGCAATTTTTACAGAAGGCAACAAAGGCAACGAAGCGACGGGTGTTAGCCCGCACCAAATTTCCAAGCACGCTCTGCTTTTGCCTTTGATGGCGAAAGCTCAACGACTCTTCGTTATCTTCTGTGAAAATGCCGGACATTTTTATTTAAGGATGAGCTTAGTTGCTGACGCTCTTGTTGCGCAGGATGTAGCAGGCGGAGACGGCGGAGTTCGAGGCGGTGACGACCGTGTTGCCGGTGTGTTGCGCGTGCAGCGTGAGCTGGATTTGTTTTGTCTCGAGATCGTTGCCGGCGGTGCTGGCGTTGCCGGACGAGTCGAGCTTGTAACGGGCAAAGGCAAAGTCGGTCGTGACGCCGCGCACGAGCACCTGGAGCGGGGCGGGCGAGCTCAGGCGGTAAAAGCATTGATAGGTCGGGCTCGTGGCATTGCTGTCATACGCGTAGGTGACCGTGGTGGTGGCGTTGGTCACGGTGGGCAGCGTGAACGTGATGCTCTGGCTGCTGTTCCACTGGATGTTGCTGGCCGCGCGCGCATCCTCGGCAAAAAGCTCCAGGGCGCGATGGGTCGTGTTTTCCATGTCGTTGTAGTTCTCGGCGCCGAAGCCGCTGCGGCCGATGAACAGAAACGAGCTCATGACGCCGGCCAGGACGAAAACGCCCAAGGCGGTCGCCATCATCACCTCGGCCAGCGTGAAACCGCGCGAGCGGCGTAGATCAATGAACGGTGTAGTAGTAATCATTGAGGCCGTCCTTTCCGTAACGGGTGAGGTAGCTCACGGTGTGCAGGCGTCCGTCGGTGCCGTTCCATTTCGTGGTGAGCGTGATTTGTTTCATGTCGGTTTTCAGGTCGCCGATCGTGCACATGCAGGTAAAGCGCGTCGCGGCAGCGCCCAGGCTTGGGTCAAGCGCCACGGTGGTGGTGCCGGCGTTGCCGGCATCCTGCACCGCCTGGATCTGCGTCCAGTTTTTAAGGCGCAGGTTTTCCATTTCGTTTTGCATGATCTGCCCGGCGGTCGTGAGATTGCGCGCGGTGTCGAGCGCTTGGAAACCAGACTGCATCACGGTGATCGAGCTGGTGATGGCAAAAACCAAAACGATCGTGGCGACCATCACCTCCAAAAGGGTGAAGGCCGCGACCCTCCGCCCGCCCGTTCGCGGGCGGTTGGATGAGGCAAGTTTGCGCATCAAATAATTGGCCATGATAAATCGCTGTCCCCAGTCTACTGTAACGCCACCAAAACAACTAGAGCCTAACAGGCTACTAAATCATACTAAACAGGCTAGGCCTGAAAGGCCCTATTGCTTGGATGGGGTGTTTTGCACATAGAATGCAGCCGCCTGGGAACGCCGTTTGAGGTGAAGCTTCTCGAACACGCTGCCCAGGTAGTTTTTTACGGTATTGTCGCTGAGGCCAAGCAGTTCGCCGACTTCCTTGTTGGTCTTGCCTTCGGCCACGAGCGCAAGCACCCGGTGTTCCTGGGGTGACAATGAGGCGAGATCCTCGCTCGTCGCACCGGATGATTGGGCGCGCACCAAACGCATGACCCGCGCGGTGGTGTCGGGGTCGAGGATGGATTTGCCGTCGGCCACGTCGATCAACGCCTGCACCAGGCCGGCGGGATCGATTTCTTTCAGCAAATAGCCCTGCGCGCCCGACGTGATGGCCTCGTAGATGAAATTATCCGTGGAAACCGAAGTGAGCACGACCACGCGCGTGTCGGGCTGGCTGCGCAAAATCGCCCGGCAGGCATCGAAGCCCGAGCCGTCGGGCAGGCGGATGTCGAGCAGCACGATGTCGGGCTTGAGGCGCGCGGCCTCGGCCACGGCGGCGGCGGCGGTGCCGGCCTCGCCGACCACGCGCAGCGGGGACAGTTTGTTCACGGTGAGCACGGTCTTGATGCCGCGGCGCACAAGCTCGCTGTCGTCAACAATCAGGATGCGGATAAAATTCATTTGGTGGAACTGGGTAGGGTAAAGGCGAGTTTCACGCGAGTGCCTTTTTCCGCGGCCGACTCGATGGAGAGCTCGGCGCCAAGCTCTCGCGCCCGCTCGGCAAAACTTTGCAGGCCGATCCCGCCGTTGCCGGCTTCCGCTGGATCGAAGCCGTGCCCGTCGTCGGTGATGGCAAGCTCGACGCCGCGGCTGTTGCGGGGCCGCAGCACGATGGTCACTTGCGTGGCCTGGCCGTGGCGCAGGGCGTTGCTGACGGCTTCGCGGGTTATTTGCAGCGCGTGCACGCGTTGCTCGTGGGTGAGGCGCGCGGCCAGGTTTTCGTCGATTTCAATCGTGGCTTTAAACGGCCGGACGCTTTTGCGGAATTCAATCAAGGCTTCCACGGCATGGGTGAACGTTTGCTGCTTGAGCGCCTCGGGCTCGAGACCGTTGATGAAATTGCGCACGTCGCGAATGGTTTCATTGAGCGCGTGGCGCGTCTGCTCGAGGCGTTCCTCCGCCTCGGCGGGATCGGTGCGCACCATTTCGCGGATCCCAGACAGCCCGAGGCCGGTGGCGTAGAGCGACTGGATGACGCCGTCGTGCAAATCGCGCCCGAGGCGTTCGTGCTCGTCGAGCGTGTGGCGCAGGGATTCTTCGCTGCGGCGGAGCGCCTCGCGCTGCGCAAAGTCCGACACGACCAGCCGCGCCACGCCGCCGAGCTCGCTTTTCTCCTGCAGCAGCGGGGCGATGGGCGCGGTGTCACCGCGCTTGAGGCTCTCGCTGATCAAGTTGAGCGGGTGCACCACCCAGCGCTGCAGGCCGAGGCCGAGCGCGACGATCACGAGCAAACCGAAAGCGAAGAAAATACGCGCCTGAAACATGACGGGAGCCAGCACCTCATGGAGTTTCGAGGTGTCGTAATCGATCGTGAGCATGCGCAACGGCCGGCCCCGCCAGTCGTCGAGCGATTGGTGAAGAAAAAGGTGGGACCCAACCGGTGGACCCGGGGAATCGCCTGGTGCAGACAGCGACACGGTGCTTTCGGTCAGGTCGGCGAGATTTTTCAAATAAGCATCGTCCCACCGGCGCGCGACCAGCCACCAGCCATGCAACGGCGTGCTGGCTGCCCGGTCGGTCGAGATGGGCGCAACGCGGACTTCGAGCAGGCCGGAGCGGCTCTCTATGAAAAAATGCGGCCGCGCCGAGCCGCCGACCAGCAGGGAAAAATCGGCAGGCGCGAGCGGCGGTGGCGCCAGCGTGCGGTCGTCGAGGCGGTTGACGCTGTAAACGAGCGAACCATCGGGCCGCAGCACCCACGCGGCCTGGGCGTTGAAGCCCGGCAGGTCGGCTTCGATATTGGCCCGTGACCATGCGGGGTCGGGTGTTTCCACGAAGTGCACCATCTCGCCCCACTGCGCATAGTCGTCGGCAAATTCCCGCAGGGACAATCCGCTCGTTTCCAGCCAGCGGTTGAGCAACGCCAGGCGCTCCTGGCGCACGCGGGCCAACAGTTCATCCGACTGCTGCTGTTCAAATGCGCGCAACATGAATAGTGCTGCCAGAAACGCGACGAGCAGCAGGCCCAGCAGCAGGGATAGACGGAGTTTGAGATTCATGCTGACGCTGGATAGGTCGGGGTAACGCTCATGGATACATGAGCGGCAACCGCGCTGCAAAGCGAAACGCGACGCAACGAAACCCATTTGCATAAGTTTGCCTAGGGCGGAACAGGCCTAATGAGTGTTTTCTTTGGACCGGTTGGGAAGGGGATGTATCGGTTTAAGAATATGGGAGAGAAGTGCAGCTGTGATCGTACAGTCTGAAATATTAGAATGTGGGCGGGGTGAGGACACCCCGCCCACAACACCTGCATCGCGGCGTAAAGCCACTCTCGCACTGATCAATTTATCAAACTGATACACTGTCTCGGCTAAAACGCGCTTGACTCACTGCCGTGGGTTTGAGTCTTTGACCGGCTCAGAACGTATCTCCGCCATGGCCAACACCAAATCTGCTATCAAAGCCGCCCGCAAAGCCCTCCGCTTCGCTGCGCGCAACCGCACGGTCAAAACCCGTCTCAAGACGCTGCACAAAAAATTCGACCTGGCTGTCACCAAAGGTGACGCCGCTGTCGCCCGGACCGTTGGCATCGCCTACGCCTCCGCGATGGATCGGGCCGTGAAGTCCGGTGTCGTCCACCGCAACGCCGCCAACCACGCCAAGAGCCACGTCGCCAAGTACGCGCTAGCCAAGGCCTGAGTCCGCCGCCTTTTTCTCCATCGTTACACCCTTGCCTCCGCCGCTTCGCGCCGCGGAGGCTTTTTGTTTTGGCGCATTTCATATAGTTTTCGCCACGAAGGATCACAAAGAACACAGAGAACAATCTTTCTTTGAGCTCTATGTGATCTTTCGTGGCAAAAAATCCGGCTGACCGTTTACCAAGCATCTGATCGGAGGGACCGACATCCTCGCCGTGGTCCAGGCGATATGGTCACGGTTTTATTTAAAATGATTAGGCGTGAATGAGGATTGAGCGGACGCGAACGTTTGCGTTTGTTTGCCTATCCGTGGATTCGCCGCCTCTCACCGCACGCCGACATTTCATTTCCTGGGACCGGCCGTTGCTGCCGCAGGCGGTGGCTTTTCTGGCCGGCGAGTGGAAGGGCGACGGCCCGCTCGATCTTTCCACATTGCTCGTGGTTGTGCCGACGCAGCAATCGGGCCGGCGGTTGCGCGAGGCGCTGGCCGAGCATGCCGCGGCCAGGGGCCAGGCGGCGTTCCCGCCGCGGGTGTTCACGCCCGACCGGCTGATCACCCAGGGTCTCGGGCCGGATGTGGCCGCGCGGCTTGAATCGCTCCTGGCGTGGACGGAGATTCTTCGCGCGCTCGATCTCGAGGCCTTTCGCGACGTGTTCCCCGTCGATCCGCCTGCGCGCGATTTTAATTGGGCGCTCCGCCTCGCCCGGGAGTTCACCCATTTGCAGGCCGTGCTGGCCGAGGCCGGGCTGCGGCTGGCGGACGTGAACGGGAAGACCGGCGAAAGTTTTTGCGAAGCGGCGCGCTGGCAGCAGCTCGGCGAGCTTGAGCGACGGCATGCGGAAAAACTGGCTGCGCTCGGTTTGCGCGACGCGCAGGCGGCCAAAATCGCCGCGGCAAAAAATCCGTCGCCGCTGGCGAACGTGGGGAAAATCATTCTCCTGGCCACGCCCGATCCGCTGCCGCTGGCGCTCGACGTGATCGCCGTTCATGCCCGCACGCTGACGCTCGAAGTCGTCATCTTTGCGCCGCCGTCCGAGGCCGATGCTTTCGACGGCTGGGGGCGTCCGCTTCCGCCGGGATGGGAACATCGGGCGCTGGTGCTGCCGGAGTTCGAGCAACGCGTGCACCTTTGTGCCGATCCCGCTGCCCAGGCGGAACGCATCGTGGCGGTGGCACAGGGTTACGGTTCGCCCGAAGGGCTGCTCGGGGTCGGGGTGGCAGACCACGAGGTGCTGCCGCTGTTGGAAAATGCGCTCATCCGCGCCGGACTCGCCGCCTATAATCCCGCCGGTCGCGCGCGCCTTGACGATGGGCTCTACCCCTTGCTGGCGTCGCTGGCGGCACTGGCTCGTGAACCATCGTTTGCGGCCGTCGAAGCCCTGGCCCGTTGCCCTGACTTCCTGGCGTTCCTGCAGGCGCGGCTGGGTCGCGAATTTTCCGCGGCGCGCTGGCTGGAGGGTCTCGATGAACTGCATGCCCGCCACCTGCCGGCCGACCTGTCCACCGCGCGGGCGCAGGCGGTGAAGTTGAAAAAATATCCCGGACTGATGCCGGCACTCGCGGCGATCGATGAACTGTGTGCGACGCTGGCGAATGATGAATTTTCCGCCGGTGTGTCCGCCGCCCTCGGGATGATTTTTGGCAACCGACAGCTCGACCTGGTGCGTGCCGGCGATGCCCGGCTCGAGGATTCCGCCACCGCCTGGATGGAAATCCTGCGCGAGTGCGCGGCGGCGGGCGCGCGTTTTCCCGGCCCGGCCAAAATTGCGTGGTGGGACCTGGCGTTGCAGTTGTTCGGCGAAAGTTTGCGCAACGAGGACAAGCCCGCCGGCGCGCTCGAATTGCAGGGCGTGCTCGAGCTTCTGTTTGAAGATGCGCCGCACCTGGCCGTCGCCGGGTTCAACGACGGCGCGGTGCCCGACTCTGTCGCGGGCGATCCTTTCCTGCCCGAGTCGATCCGCGAAAAGCTTGGCCTCAAGACGAACGCGGCGCGTTTCGCGCGCGATGCCTATGTCTTGCAGGCGCTGGCGGCGTGCCGGGCGCAGGGCGGGCGGATCGACCTGCTCTTTGGAAAAACCTCGGCGGCCGGCGACCCGTTGCGGCCCTCGCGCCTGTTGCTGCGCTGCGCCGATGCCGAGTTGCCGGCGCGCATTGCCTTTTTGTTTCGCGCGCCGGAGCAGGCGCAGGCGAATCCATCGTGGACGCGGGCCTGGCGGCTCACGCCGCGCCACGTCGCCGCGCCTGGGCCGGTGGCGGTGACGGCGCTGCGCCGATGGCTGGAGTGCCCGTTTCGCTTTTATCTGCGCCAGGTGCTCGGCCTGGCCGCGGTCGACCCGGCCAAGAACGAACTGGATGCGCGCGATTTCGGCGCGCTGTGCCATGCGGCGCTCGAGGCGATGGGCCACGAGGCCGCCTTGCGCGATTGCACCGATGCCGCGGTGCTGCGCCAGTTTTTGCTGGCGGAATTGGAGCGCCACACCCGCGCGTGCTACGGCGAAGCCCTGTCGTTGCCGCTCATCATCCAGCTTGAGTCGGCCCGCCAGCGGCTGGCCCGGGCGGCGGAGGTGCAGGCCAGTGAACGCGCGGCGGGCTGGGTGATCGAGCAGGTGGAGAAAAAAATTTCCGTCGAAATCGGCGGCCTGCTGGTGAAGGGGAAAATCGACCGCATCGACCGCCACGCGGAAACCGGCGCGGTGCGCGTGCTCGACTACAAGACATCCGATTCGCCCGCGTCGCCGCGCGACACGCATCTTCACGCGCCGCGCCAGGGCGAGACGCCGCCCGTGTGGGCTGTCTTCGAGCTCGATGGCCGGTCCCGCGCGTGGACCGATTTGCAGCTACCACTTTACCGGCACGCGCTGGCGGCGGAATTTCCCGGCGCGGTGGCCTGCGGTTATTTCAACCTGCCGAAGGCCGTGGGCGGGACGGGGCTGGCGCTCTGGGACGAGTACACGCCGGAATTGCACGCTGCGGCGGTGCGCTGCGCGGAGGGCGTGTGCGCGGCGATCCGCGCGGGTGAATTCTGGCCGCCGAATGAGCAGGTGCGCACTGATTACGACGAATTTGCGTCCTTGTTTCACCAGGGCGTGGCGGCGAGCGTGGCGTGGGAGGAGGCGAAGCCATGAGCATCCCGCGCCACGTGATGATCATCCCGCGCCACGTGATGATCCTGGCCTCGGCCGGCTCGGGGAAGACCTACGCGCTCACCAACCACTTTGTGAAGTTGCTCGCGCACGGCGCGCGGCCGGAGCGCATCGTCGCGCTCACTTTCACGCGCAAGGCGGCGGGTGAGTTTTTCGACGAGATTTTAAACAAGCTCGCGGGTGCGGCGCGTGACGCCGGCCGCGCGCGCACGCTCGCCAGCGAAATCGGGCAACCGCAGCTCGGGACGGCGGATTTCCTGAAAATGCTGCGCGCGGTGACCGAGGCCATGCACCGGTTGCGACTGGGCACGCTCGACAGCTTTTTTGCGCGCATCGCGCGGGCCTTTCCGCTCGAGCTTGGGCTGACGGGTGAGTTCGGGATTTTGCAGGAGCATGCGGCACGGCTGGAGCGGCAGCGCGTGCTGCGGCGGATGTTCACGCAAACCGGCGAGACGGATGGGGCGCAGAAGGAATTTATCGAGGCGTTCAAACGGGCGACGTTTGGCGCGGAGGAGAAGCGGCTGGGCAAACTGCTCGATGGCTTTCTCGACCAGCACCAGGAGATTTACCTGGCGGCGCCGGACAAGGAATTTTGGGGCAATCCGGCGCGCATCTGGCCCGGGGGCAATCCGTGGCTGGGCGCAAGGAGTGATCCCAAACTTGCGGTGCGGGCGTTGCGTTCGTGGTTCAGCGGGGCGGAAATTGGCGACAAGCAACGGGAGCGTTGGGGCGCATTTCTCCTCGCCCTGGAGAGGTGGACGCCGGGGGCCACGCCGCCGCGCGAGCTGGCCTATGTGCTGGAAAAGGCGCTGGCTGCGTGGCGTGAACTCGTGGCCGGGCGGGCCGGGCTGGAGTTTGACCGGAAAAAGCAGGAACTGGATGGGCCGGCCTGCGCCGCGCTGGCCGATCTCGTGCGGCAGGTCGTGGGCGGCGAACTGGCGCGCCGGCTCGAGACCACCCGCGGCATCTTCGACGTGTTGCGCGGCTACGAGGCGTTTTATCACGATGCGGTGCGGCGGGCGGGCAAGCTCACGTTTGCCGACGTGCAGCGACTGCTCACGCCGGACGGGGGTGGGGCGCGGCCGCTGACGCGCGACGCGGAGGCCGTGGACCGGCTCTATATAGATTACCGGCTCGATGCGGAGATCGACCACTGGCTGCTCGATGAATTCCAGGACACGAGTTTTGGCCAATGGAGCGTGCTGCGCAATCTCATCGACGAAGCGGTGCAGGATGCGTCCGGCGCGCGCAGCTTTTTCTGCGTGGGCGATGTGAAGCAGGCCATCTACACCACCTGGCGGGAGGGCGATCCACGGTTGTTTCGCGAAATTTTCAACCACTACAACGCCGCCATGCCCGGCGCGATTGAGGAGAAGCAGCTCGTGTCCTCATGGCGTTCGGGCCCGGCCTTGATTGAGATGGTTAATGCCGTCTTTGGCCAGCGTGTGGCGTTGGCCGCCTTGTTTCCCGGCGGCGCCGCCGAAAACTGGAATCGCGAGTGGCGCGACCATGTCTCGGCCGTGCCGTCGCGCACCGGGCAGGCGGCCTGGCTGCAGGCGGCGGATGAGAACGCCCGTTGGGCGCTGGTGCTGAAACTGCTCCAGGAAATCCAGCCGCTCGCCCACGGATTGACGTGCGCGGTGCTCGTGCAGAAAAATGAGACGGCGGCGGAGCTCGCGGATTTTTTGCGGCGCGAAGGCGGCCTGCCGGCGGTGGCAGAATCCGATCTGCACGTAGGCATCGATAATCCGCTCGGCGCCGCGCTGCTCGCACTGCTCCAGGCGGCGGCGCACCCGGGCGACACGCTGGCAGGGGAGCATTTGCGGATGACGCCGCTTGGCGCGCTGCTCACCGGGGAGAAACTCGATGGGCCCGAGGCCCTGACCGGACGCGTGCTGGGCCAGATCCATGCGGAAGGGTTCGAGCGCACCATTGAGGCGTGGCTGAAAAAATTGGAGCCGCGGCTGGCGCCGGGCGATGCGTTCAGCCGCAAGCGCGCGCGCCAATTTGCGGCCGCGGCGGGGATGTTTGATCAAACGGGCAGTCGCGACATCGCGGAATTCGTGCAGTTTATGAAACTGTACAAAGTGCGCGATACGGAGAGCGCGACGGTTATCCGCGTGATGACCATCCATAAAGCCAAAGGGCTGGGCTTCGACCTTGTGCTGTTGCCCGATCTCGAGGGCAGGAAGCTGGACCAGCGGCGCGAGGGTCTGGCGGTGCAAAAGACGCCGGCGCGTTCGGTCGAGTGGGTGCTCGACCTGCCCAGTGAAATTTTTCGGGAGCACGATCCGGTGCTTGCCGCGCACGTGGGCGCAGCCGAGGCGGAGGCCGGTTATGAAAAACTTTCCCTGCTTTATGTGGCGATGACCCGGGCCAAGCGCGCCATGTATGTGATCACCGAGCCGGTGGGTGCATCGAAGTCGCGGAATTTTCCCCGCGTGCTGGCCGACACGCTGGGCGCGAATGCCGGGTCGGTGCGAGTGGGCGCGCTCAATCTCGATGGCGCCTGGACCAGCGGCGATGCGGACTGGCATACGAAGCTGGCCGCGCCGGCGGAGCCACGGCAAATTTCGCAGGAAATTGGGTTGATCAAGGCCGAGGCCGCGGGGCGTGCGCCGCGCCGGCTCGCGCGCCAGCCGTCGGCGGAGAAAACCGGCGTGATGGCCGCGGCGCGGGTGTTCGCGCTCGAGGGCGCAGTCGCGGCGGATTTTGGCACAGCGGTGCACGCGTTGCTGGCGGAAGTGGAGTGGGTGGGTCAGGGCGGCGTGGAAAAATTTGCGGAAGCCTGGACGATGCGCGGCGGGGCGGGGGAGGAGGCGCTGGCCTGCCTGCGCGCGCCGGAACTGGCCGCGGTCTGGACGCGGCCAGACCGGGCGGAAGTGTGGCGTGAGCGGGCGTTTGAGGTGGTGATTGACGGCGCATGGGTGACCGGTGTGTTTGACCGCGTGGTGGTCGAACGCGACCAGGCCGGCCGTGCCGTGCGCGCAACGGTGTTCGATTTCAAAACCGACCGGGTCGCGGGCGAGGCAGATGTGGCCGCGACGGTGGCGCGGCACGCGGGGCAATTAAATTTGTATCGGCAGGTGGCCGCGGTGCTCACGGGCCTGGATGGGGCGGCTGTTGCGTGCGAACTTGTGCTCACCCGGTTGCGACGACTTGCGCGTGTGCCGCGGATGTCGAAATAAATTCTGGCTTTACAGCGTGGCACGAGGGTCGCACGGTGCGACTTACCAATTTATTTCAAACCATGGGTAACCTAAAAAAGAAACGCCGCCTCAAGATGAACAAGCACAAGCGCCGGAAGCGCTTGAAGTCGAACCGCCACAAGAAGCGCACGTGGCAGAAGTAGTCGTGCTGGCGTGGCGCACCATGCGCCCGATTGCACCCGCCGCTGGCCCATGCGCGGCGGGTTTTTATTTGCGCGGCCGGCGGCTGGCACGAGCCGGTTAGGTCGCGGGCGCACGATTTTCACCGGCGCGCGCGACCGACGGGCAAGTTGCTGGCGAAAAACAAGCTGCGCTTTAGTCTTGTCATAACGGCGGGGTTGAAAGAACTTTTGCCCCTCAATTATCCAGCCATGGATTTGCCGGCTCAGTCGCGCTTTTGGCGTGATCCGCGCCGGGAAAGTCCAGGCCACACCGCATGTTTTTTTCCGCCAAGTCCAAAGGTTTTTTTATCGACCAGAACGAGCACGCGACGCTGGTTGCGCGCACGTCGGCGCCCACGGGCGCGATGGTCGTGGAAGAAGTGCGCGAGTGCGCACCGGGTGATAACGCGGCGCTGTCGGCGGCCTTGCTGGAGCTCCAGCACAAAAAAACATCGGGCGGCTATGTGCATGCCACCTGTGGCGTGAGCCCGGCAAAACGGCTGGTGCGTCGCGCGACGCTTGACCTGAAACGCGTAAAAGAGCCGGAGTACATGAACGAGATGATCTCATCGCAGTTTCGCGTGGAGCCCGCCCAATACGCCCTGGCCATGCTTAATGCCAGCGATGGCCTGGACTACGATTTCAACAAAGCGGCGCAAAAAGAAGTCGTGGTCTGCGGCCTCCCGTCCGACGAAGTCCTGGCGATGCAGGATGCGTTGCTGGAGTTGAACATTTATCCGGACCGGCTCGAACTTTCCACCGTGGCGGCGCTTGGTTTGCTGGCCGACTATCTGGCTTTCACAAAAGCGAAGACCCCGGTGCTGGTGCTCGAGTTGGGAACGGACATGACGCATTCGTTCATTGTCACAGCCGGGGGGCTCGATGCCGCGCGACCCATTCCCCAGGGGTTTGAGTCCATGATCCCGGTCGTGCAGAAGGAACTTGGGTTGAAGGACGAGGAATCGGCCAAGAAGCTATTTTATTCAAACACCTTCGACTTTACCGGCATGGGCAGCGCGCTGATCAAAAAGCTGGTCAAGGAGCTGCAATCGTCGATCGGTTTCTATGAGGTGCAGACCGGGCAATCGATCGGTCAGGTGCTTTGCATGCAGGTGCCGCCGAAAATGACGTGGATCGATGGAGCCATCGCCGGCATGCTCGGGGTGGCCGGGTTCCAGGCCGAACTGCAGCCATGGCTGCAGACTCACGGGATAACCATTGCTGAAGAGGCGGCGGTCGCCGGCCGGGACTTGCGCTGGCTTGGCGTGCTCGGTCTCATGGCCCAATATAATAACAATGGCTCTGTTTAAACTAAAAAAGGGCGAGAACGCCGCGGTCTCGCTCGTGCCATCCTGGCATCCCAATTTTCGCAACTTTGATCGGTTGCCGGACGTGAAAGTGGTGCGCACGTCGTTCTTTGTGAACTGCGCGGCCATCGTGATCACCATCGGCTTTCTCCTCTATTTCGGGCTGCAGGAATACAATCTGCGCGGAATTCACGTGCAGATCGCCGACTTGGATCGTCAGATCAGTGACAACACCAAACCCAGCGAACAGGCCGTCCGGCTTTACCGACTTTTCCAAGACGAAGAGAAGAAGGTCGCGGGAGTGGCCGATTTCTTGAAAACCGATTTTATCCAATCCGACTTTATCATTGAGCTCGGACAGTCGCTGCCAAAAAATATCGCGCTTAACGAGATCGATGTGCGTGATGGCGGAGTCTCCATTCGTGGCATCGTGCGCGGAACGTCCTCCGATGAAGCCAGTGGAGAGGCCCAAGCCTATATCAACCAATTGCAAGCCGATCCAAGTTTAAGCCAGAAGTTTGAAACCATTACCATGCCCAACATCGACCGCGGTTCCAAGCCGAACGAGCTCGATTTTCAAATTTCGATGAAAACAAAAAGCGGGGCGAAGCCATGAATGCGATCGCGCTTCCTAACTTTATAAAAAAGCAACCCGTCGCCGTGGTTTGCGCGCTGTTTTGCGTTGCCCTGGCCGTGGCGATTTATTTCCGAAAAGATACCTTGGCGACGGCCCAGGCTGAGCTCGACGACAAGACCTCGCGAGCCAACCATCTCAAGGAAAATGTCGACAGCGCCACCAGTGTTAACAAGGCCGACCGGCTTGATGAGCAATTGGCGACGATGACGCAGGCCACCCAGGCCATCGAGGCGCGCCTGGTGCATGTCGACCAACTGGCGGTCAATAAACAATATTTCTACAAAATTGAGTCGGAGACGCAAACCAAGCTTACCAGTCTCAATCAAACCGGGGTGATGGCTGCGGGCAAAAATTCGGGAAATACCGCCTATGTCGCCGTCGTCTACTCCGTCAATGTTGAAGGCACCTATGCGCAATTGCTGGATTTTATGCGCCGGGTCGAAAACGGCGACCACTTTTCACGCGTGCAAGGCCTGACCCTCTCTCAGGCCGGTGGCGGCGATAACACCCCCGGCCATGCTTCACTTGGCCTCCAACTTCAATTGCTCGGACTACCATGAATTCGCCCGATCGCTATATTTTGCCTGTTTTGGCCTGGTCGATTCTTGCGGCGACAGCTGCGGCAAAATCCGATCTGGCCAGCCCCGAGAAACGCCATGGCTCTATCACGCAAGCCTTGGCGCTGGTCCAACCGGTGACACCCGCACCATTGCCTGCCGATTTAAAGAATCCCTTTATTTTGTCTCGCGAAGAAAAAACCACCGGGGGGGCCAGACAGATGGCTGGCGATCATCAGGTTCTTGAGGCTGTCGCATCCCATCTTGCCCCATCGGGCGTTGTGCAAGTCGGTGACAGTCCAATGTTGCTTTTAGGTGAAAAAAGGCTGAAAGTTGGTGATTACCTTACAATTACCTTTGAAGGCACCGAGTATATGGTAGAACTATCCGCAATCAACCATTCGAGTTTCACCCTTCGTCTTAACAAAGAAGAAATCACGCAGCCTATCAATCCCTGACGACCATGAGAAAATTTACCCATCTTACCCTCCTTCTCGCGTTGGCTGTTGTGCGTATCAACGCCCAGCCGGCGGCTCCTGTGACTCCGGCCCCTGCTGCTCAACCGGCGGCTCCGGCTGCCCCAGCTGATAATCAACCCGCGCCTCCGGCTGCACCTGCTGATGCTCAACCGGCGGCTGCACCTGCTGATCAATCGGCTAATCCAGATGAGGTTTCCATCAAAGACACCGAAGCCGCCAAGTTGATTGTGACCAAGGGAACCAAAGACACGCTTTCGGTCGATTTCCCCAACGAGGATATCCGCACCATCCTGCGCAATGTGGCTGATCTCTTTGAATTGAACCTGGTGATTCCAGACACCCTGCAGGGCAAGGCCTCCATTAAACTGCGGGATGTCACTTGGCGCCAGATTTTCCAAGTCGTGCTTGCTCCTGCTGGCTACACTTACATTGAGGACAATAATATCATCAAAGTCGTCAATGTGGATTCGCTCAATCAGGAGCCGGTGACGACGGAAGTGTTCGTCCTCAGTTATGCCAAGGCGGCCGATATCTCACCTTCAGTTTCCCCGTTGATCGATGCCACCGCCGGTGGCAAGGTTCAGGTCGATACCCGGGCCAATGCCCTTATCATCACCGAGCGCCCGACCCGCATTAAACGCATCAGCGCCATTCTAACTGACCTGGATAAACCCACGTCGCAAGTGATGATCGAGGCAAAGTTCTTCGAGACGGCCCAGAACACCACCAAAAATACTGGCGTTAACTGGAGCTCCCTCGCTAATTACCATGTTGGGGTAGCCGGGACTCTTACGGGAGGGCCGGTTAACACGGTTTACAATCAAGGCAGTGGTGTGACCAAGACCACCGTGCTCGGTACTTCCCCCACAACGATCACCAATACATTTACTTCCACTCTTACCCACGCAACCACGGCCGTATTTACGGCTGATCAATTTTCGCTTGTTCTCAGTGCGTTGCAGACCGACTCAAACACCAAACTGGTGTCAGATCCCACCGTCGTCACGCTCAACAATGTCGATGCTTTTATCAATGTAGGCACGGAATACCCGATTCCCAGTTATCAGTATAACACGCAAACCGGGTCCTTCGAGGTTAGCGGGTTTGAATATAAGGACATCGGTATTATTTTAAGAGTCACCCCGCAGGTCAATGTCGATGGGTTTATCAAGCTCACGCTCCAGCCGGAAGTCAGCAGCATCAGCGGCACGGTAAATTTTGGCGGTGCCAGTGGCGCCTCGATCCCGATCATTTCCACCCGCAAGGCAATCACCCAGGTCACGCTCAAGGATGGCAGCACGCTTGGCATCGGCGGCCTGTTGCAAACCAACACGGTGAAGGGGAGTACCAAGGTTCCCTTGCTGGGTAATATTCCGGTTTTGGGCCGGCTCTTTGACTCGAATGCTGATACCGGCAGCGGACAGGAACTATTGATCTTTATCACCGCAAAAACGATCAATCCCGAAGGCGGATCGGTCAGCGATGTGTTTGATCCTCGCCTCGTGCGTCAGATTGGCGTTCGCAAAGACGAAATGCCTGCCTATCGCGATGGCTCCGATCCCTTCGCGCCATCTTCGCCGGAGGCGAAGTAAGCAAGGAGTTTTGCTCTATTTTCTTGTGGGTGCATCCGCTGGCGGGTGCACCCATTTTTTTGGCGAAAATCTGGCGATCGACCTGAAATCCATTGACAGAAAACTCAATGCGGCCAACGTTCGACCTTCCTCTGTTGCAGGGTGGAGCAGCCTGGTAGCTCGTCAGGCTCATAACCTGAAGGTCGTTGGTTCAAATCCAACCCCTGCACCCAATTTAACTCTCTTGTAACTGAAAGGTTGCGAGAGAGTTTTGGTTTATAAATGGGCCGTTCCGGCCATCCTGAGTTAACGGCCGTTAACAGAGGGAAACCGTATTGAACGCGGACCCAACTAAGGACCCAAGTGAACCGCAAAAAACTGACCCTACCCAGGGGCACCGTACTCTAGACTCGGACGAGCAACCGTTCGCGGATTTGTTTCCAGTTCGCAGCAGACATCGATTCAAGATTGCCGCGCAACGTGTCATCCAGGCAGCGGTGACGGGCTTTGGCGCCTCCAAGGCGAAGATCTTTTGAGCATACGCTCATACCAACGCCGCCTGAAATCTTTCCGAACAGGTTTGTAATAATGTCTGAGGGGAATCTCGACTGTCTTGGGGGCCTGTGACAAGTCGGACGAGTTCAAGGGCTACCCGAGCATTCAATATGTCGCTCGGAACGCATGCATGCCGCGAACATTGGCCCGACGGATCCCAACCGCGCGTTTGACGCGTAGGTCTTCAGCAGAAAATCCGGCCTCTAACAGGACTTTCTCGATCCGGTAAGTGATGCCGGCCGGGTTTGCCTTATACATGGCTGCCTGATCTGGAAAACATCTCGGCCACGATTAATTGATGCAACTTATTGGCTAATATCAACAATGAGAGTGTTTTCTGGCACGCAATTTTAACCAGAAAATGTTTTTTTGCAGTTGTCTTGCGCGGGGTGTTCAACCCAGCGTCTTGGCTCCGCTTCTGCTGACAGTCCCCCTCCAGCTCAACTAACATGTGTGCCTTGGCCAGGAAAGCCCCCGACCGCAATCGGAGATTTTTTTCGTTGGCCAATTGTTTTGTCGGGATCGCCTTTTTCTTGCTTGGGACTGCTGTAGCCCGTGCGCAAACCCAGATTGATACCGCGCTGGTGCGGCATGCACCCGCAATCAACAGTGCAACGGTGATTGGCTCGCTCCAGCAGATGAGCGGAGAAAATGTCAGCCTCAATGGCAATGCCTCCATCAGTGGTGATCTGCTCGTGCCGGGTACGCCAAAAGCGACCCTCAATGGCCATCCCAATTTTGGCGGCACCATCGCGGGCGCCGGTAGCGCTGCTCCCTCTAGTTACACTGTCACGCTCAACGGCAATTGCTCGCTTGGCCATCTGCGCACGCGCACCGATCCCGTGATCCTTCCCACGGTCAGTGCGCCGCCCCAACCCGCCGGTACGCGCGACGTCGCGCTCAACTCCCCTGGCCAGGACGTGGGCAATTTTTCCACGCTGCGCAATCTTACGCTTAACGGCAATGTGGGTCAGGCGGCTATCCCGCCCGGCACCTACGGCACCTTTACCGCTAACAGCAACAGTGGCTTCACTCTCGGCGTGGCTGGCGCGACCCAACCCGCCATCTACAACCTGCAAGGCCTCACGCTCAATAGCAGCAGTCAGTTGCAGATCGTTGGGCCAGTTGTCCTGACCCTGGCCGGCAGCCTCACGCTCAATAGCACGGCGGGCACTTCGACGCACCCCGAATGGCTCACGCTCAATGTCGCTTCCGGCAGTGTGACTCTTAATGGCAATGTCATTCTCTACGGTTTGGTCGCCGCACCAGCCAGTGCAGTAACGCTCAATGGCAACAGCCAGCTCATCGGTGGGCTTATTTCTGACCGGCTCACCATGAACGGCAACAGCTTCCTGCGTTTGCAAGTAACCACCCAGCTGCCGCCGGTGATCACCAGCTCATTAACCGTAACCGGTCAGGTGGGCGCAGCGTTCTCCTGCCAGGTTACGGCCACCAACAGCCCGACGAGTTACAATGCGACCGGGCTTCCTCCAGGACTCAGCGTCGATACCTCGACCGGCTTGATCACCGGCACGCCGACCACTGCGGGAACAAACCATATCACGATCAGCGCCAGTAATTCCGGCGGCACCGGTTCGGCCACCTTGGTGCTCACGGTTAATCCGGAGCCGGTGACCTTCGACGTTTCGCCCGTATCATTCACTTATAACGGCAGCGAGCAGGGCCCGACGATCACGCCGTCCATCTCCGGCGTAACTTTTTCGATCAGCGGAACGGCTTCGGCCACGTCCGCTGGTTCTTACACGGTGACAGCGACCGCCACCGGTAATTACTCCGGGACCAGCGGACCGATTGGCTGGACGATCGCAAAAGCGACATCCGTGGTTTCCTGGGCGACGCCGGCGCCGATCGTTTACGGCATGCCACTTGGCTCAACTCAGCTCAACGCCACGGCGAATGTGCCCGGCGCTTTCATCTACACTCCGCCTGCCGGCACCGTGTTCGGCGTCGGTTTGCAAACACTAACGGTGTTGTTCACGCCGGCCGACATCACCAATTACACCAACGCTTCAGCCTCGGTTTCGCTGCCAGTGAATGCCGAACCGGTGACGTTCACGGTTTCACCGGTGTCGTTCACTTACAACGGTAGCGTCCAGGGCCCGACGATCACGCCGTCCATTTCTGGCGCAACTTATTCGATCAGCGGAACGGCTTCGGCCACGTCCGCTGGTTCTTACACGGTGACAGCGACCGCCACCGGTAATTACTCCGGGACCAGCGGACCGATTGACTGGACAATCGCGAAAGCGACGCCGGTTGTTTCCTGGGCGACACCGGCGCCGATCACTTACGGCACGGCGCTTGGCGCAACCCAGCTCAACGCCACGGCGAACGTGCCGGGCACGTTCGCCTACAACCCGGACATCGGCACTGTGCTCGACGTCGGAACGCAAACGCTGTCGGTATTGTTCACGCCGGCTGATGCCGCCGACTACATTGCTACTTCGGCCTCGGTCCCGCTTCAGGTGAACGCAGAGACGGTGACTTTTACCGTTTCACCGGGGTCGTTCACTTACAATGGCAGCGCCCAAGGACCGACGATCACTCCGTCAATTTCCGGCGCGACCTACACGACGAGCGGAACCGCTTCGGCCACGGCCGCCGGTTCCTACACGGTGACCGCCACCGCCACCGGCAATTACTCCGGGACCAGCGGACCAACCACGTGGACAATCGCGCAAGCAACACCGGTGGTTTCATGGCCGACCCCCGCGACAATTACTTACGGCACCGTACTTGATTCAACCCAACTCAATGCCACGGCGGACGTGCCGGGTGCCTTCATCTATGCCCCGGCCGCCGGCACCGTACCCAACGCCGGAACCCAGACGCTGTCGGTTGCATTCACACCGACCGATACCACCGACTACAGCAACGCTTCGGCTGCGGTCTCCCTGCAGGTGAATCTGCCGCCAACCGTGTCGCTGATGGCACCGGCCAGTGGAGCTCTGTTTGTTGCACCGGCCTCAATCACCCTGACGGCCGCGGCGAACTCCAGCAGCGGCACGATCAGCAAAGTCGAATTCTACCAGGGCACGACGCTGCTCGGCACGGCGACCACGGCGCCGTATCAGTTCAATTGGCCGAGCGTTGCTGCCGGCAATTACAGCCTGACGGCCAAAGCCTACGATAATCTCAATGCGAGTACGGTCTCCCAGGTGGTGAATATTATCGTGGATGCTCCGCCCACGGTCTCGCTCACCACACCGGCCAGCAATGATGTCTTCGTTGCGCCGGCCACGGTCTCCCTCGTCGCCACGGCGAACTCCAGCGGCGGTACGATCAGCAAGGTGGATTTTTACCAAGGTGCGACATTGCTGGGCACGGCGACCACGGCGCCGTATCAGTTCAATTGGACCAATGTCTCCGCTGGAAATTACGCGTTGACGGCGATCGCCACTGACAATCTTGGCGTGGCCACTACGTCCTCGGTGGTTAATATTGTTTCTGACACGCCGCCGACCGTCTCGCTCACGGCGCCGGCGAATAAGACCATCTTGGTTGCGCCGGCTACAGTCTCGCTTGCCGCCACGGCGAACGCCAGCGCGGGTACAATCAGCAAAGTCGAATTCTACCAGGGCACGACGCTGCTCGGCACGGCGACCACGGCGCCATATCAGTTCAATTGGGCCAGTGTCGCCGCCGGCAATTATACCCTGACGGCCAAAGCCTATGATAATTACAATGTGGGCACCGTGTCGTCTTCGGTCGCCATCATCGTGGATGAAGCTCCGACGGTTTCGCTCACGGCGCCGGCCAACCATGCGGTTTTCGCTGCGCCGGCCGCGATCATGCTTGCCGCCAAAGCGAACTCCAGCGGCGGCACAATCAGCAAGGTGGATTTTTACCAAGGTGCGACATTGCTGGGCACGGCGACCACGGCGCCGTATCAGTTCAATTGGACGAATATTGCCGCCGGTGCGTATTCCCTGACCGCTGTGGCGACGGACAATCTCGGGGTCAGCACAACCTCGTCGGCCGTGGCCATTATTGCCGACACGCCGCCGACTGTGACGCTGACCGCGCCAACCGACAAAGCCGTCATCGCCCCGTCGGCCGCGGTGACGCTGACCGCGACAGCCAGCGCCTCCAATAATGGCACGATTAGCAAGGTGGACTTTTATCAAGGCACGACGCTTTTGGGCACCGCGGCCGCTCCCGTTGCCGGCCAACCCGGAAGCTATCTCTTGACTCTCAGCTCTGGACTCTCGACTGGTCAGTACACCCTGACCGCCATCGTGACCGACAGCCTCGGTATTGCCATGACCTCGCCGCCTACAGCCATCACGGTGGATATACCGCCCACGGTGTCGCTCACATCGCCGCCGGCCGACGCGACCTTTGTCATGCCGTCGCCCATTGTGCTTACGGCGACCGCCAGCGCCTCTGCTGGCGAAACGGTCAGCACGGTGGAATTTTTCTACGGCAGCACCAGCCTCGGCTTGGGTGAGCCAGTCTCCGGTCAGCCCGGAACCTACCTCTTAACTCTCAGCTCTGGACTATCTCCTGGCTCCTACGCCCTGAACGTGGTTGCCACCGACAACCTCAATGTGTCCACCACGTCGTCGCCCGTTTCCATTTTCGTCATCCTCGATCAACCCCCTACGATCACTCCGGATAACCCTTCACCCACTTTCGGTTCCTCCGATAATGTTTCTGTGTCCTTCGACGCCAGCGATGCCGTTGGGCCCGTTTCGAAAGTGGAGATATACCGCGACGGCATCCTGGACAGCACCCTGGCTAGCCCCACCTCGGGCTCCACTTGGAGCTTCACCGAAGGCTCCAATCTTCCGCCCGGCACCTACACTTATGTCGGAGTTGCTTATGACAATTATGGCGGCAAGACCCCTTCGTCGCCGGTGACCGTGACCGTGCTGGCCAGTATGCCTTACCTGACGGACTTTGAAGCGAGCGAAGGGTATAACCTTGGTTCGCTTAACCATCAACTCGGCTGGAGCGTGAACCAAGGCTCGGCTTCGGTTGCCAACTTGGGCGTGGGTGCCGCGCACGGTTCGCAATCAGTTGTGCTCCAGCCCGGCGCGCCGGCGCAAATCATGCAAACTTTTGCGCCACTGGCCGGCAAGAATATCATCTTCGTCGATTTCTACGCCAAACCCGTGGCGGAAGCCGACGTCACGACCGCCACCACTTTCAATATCGGCAGCGCGCGCTTCGCCTTCGTGCTCAACGGAGGGCAGGGGATGTTGGAAGCGTTCAATGGCAATGGCTCCGGAGGCGGCACTTGGTCTCCAACCAAATTTATCGCGTCACTCACCGCTGGCAACCAATCGCAAAACTGGATTCACCTCACCGCCCGCCTCGATTTCACGCAGGGCACTTGGGATCTCTATGCCGGCGGCGCCATGGTCGCGGCCAACCAGGGCTTCCTCGACAGCACCAGCACAATGCTGACTTCATTCTCGGTGCAAGGCGATGCTGCGACCGCTTCCGAAATCGACGACATTTTGGCCGGCACCAATAATCCGCTCTTTGCCGATGTGAACAACGACGGCATCGACGACGCGTGGGAGCAGAAATATGGCCTGAACCTCTCCACCAACGACCGCAACCTCGACCCCACTGGCAATGGCCAGACCGTTCTGTACGATTACATCAACGGCCTCGATCCGACCGATTACTACAGCGGCGTCCTGCCGGTGCTCACTTCGCTCGTGGATCCCAGCGGCGTGCCCGGGGCGCAAGGCTTGGTTTCAGTCAAAGTCACGCGAGCGTCCGATGGATCGGTTCTTGCCAATGCACCGGTCGCTTTTGCCGTTACCATGGGTGCCAGCCAGGTCTCGGCCACTGCGGGCGGCACTGGTTCCACGCAAGTCAAAGTGCTGACCAACGCTTCGGGCATCGCCCAAGCCTATATAAACTTTACCAGCTTTGCCGCTGACGTTCTCGTCGCCACCGCCCAAAGCGGCAGCCAGACGACCAGCCTTTCCATCGATATTTATCCGACCGATCCAAACGTGCAAGGCCCCCTGAATTTGATGGCCGGTGGAGACGCGGTGCTTTGGCAGGATGCGTCAAATGTAACGCGGCTTTGGGGCCGTAACAACCAAGGGCAGTTGGGTGACGGAACGGTTATCGGTCGCTCGCAAATGCGCCGGATCAGCGGCGTGACCCAGCCTTTGATCAGCGCGGCGCTGGGTGAAGGCCATGGCTTGGCGGTTACCCATTCCGGGCAGGTCTATACTTGGGGCGATAATTATTTCGGCCAGCTGGGTGATGGGACCCAAGTCAGCCATCACACGGCCGTGATCCTCACCGGCCTGACCGGAATCACCCAGGTTGCCGCCGGCGATGAACACAGCTTGGCCCTGCGTAGCGACGGCACCGTCTGGGCTTGGGGTGGCAATCAGTCGGGACAGTTGGGCGATGGCACCAAGGTTAATCGCTCCGCTCCGGTGCAAGTTCCCGGCCTGGCCAATATCATTCAGGTCGTTGCCGGTGCGCGGCACAGCGCCGCCTTGGCCAAGGACGGCACGATTTGGGTCTGGGGTTCAAATGAGTTTGGCCAGTTGGGTGGGGGTGCCGCGATAGCCGACAGTTCCACTCCGATCGCGCTCGCCGGACTGAGCCAGGTGTTGGAATTGGTTTCCGGCCGGCAGTTCTTGCTGGCGCTCAAAGCCGACGGGACCGTGTGGGCTTGGGGCGATAATCACGCCGGCCAGCTTGGCGTGGGCACGACTACGACGGTCACTTTGCCGCAGCTCAACCCGACGCTTTCTGGAATCAAAGCCCTGGCCGCGGGCAACAATCATGCCGTGGCCTTGGATGACTCTGGCACCGTGTGGGTGTGGGGCGCCAACGACTCCGGCCAATTGGGCAACGGCACTAACACGGCCAGTGCGACGCCGGTGGCGCTTGGCTTGACCGGCGTGCAGGCCGTGGCGGCCGGTTATGATCATGTGGTCGTGGTGAAAGCCGACGGCACGTTGTGGGCCTGGGGCCTCAACACTTTTGGCCAGTTGGGTAATTCAACGGCGAGTGCCTTTAGCAACGTTCCCATCGCGGTGGCTCCGCCGAACGACTAACCCCATGACCAGATTTATTTCCAGTTTCCTTGTCGTTGCCGGGCTGCTTGGCCTGGCCGGCCCTTCGCTGCGGGCCGATAATGGCGTCTGTGCGTCTGTCGTGATCCAGATCGATCAACAATTCACCTTCGAGCGCTCAGGTTTCCAAGCCAGTCTCAGCATTTCCAATGGCCAGCCTGCCTCCTTGGATAATTTTAGCGTCACGCTGAACTTTACCGATGCCAATGGGAACCCGGTGGCCTTTGCCACCGATGCGGCCCCCAACGCCAACGGCCTGTTTTATTACCGGGTGCAAACCGGCTACACCGCCCTCAGCTCAATTCCTGGCGGCTCCTCGCAAAAAATCGCCTATTTGATTGTCCCGGCCTTGGGCGCGGCCGGCACCAGCGCCAGTGGCAGTTTGTATAATGTGGGAGCCACGATTCAATATAGTATCAACGGGACCGCGCAAACCGTCCAGGTTGTGCCCGCCCCGATCACGGTGCAGCCGATGCCATTGCTGCAATTGCAGTATTTCCTGCCGGGTGATGTTTACGGGGTCGATCCCTTCAATCCCACGCTACCGGCGCCGAGTGTGCCCTTTCCCGTGGGAGTGCGCATCATCAACAATTCTCCCTACGCCACGGCCAAGCAGGTGCAGATTCAGTCCGGCCAGCCCCAGATCATTGACAACAAACTTGGGTTGCTGGTCGATTTCCAAATCATCGGCTGCCAGGTCAATGGCGCGCCGGCCCAGCCTTCCCTGTTGGTAAATTTTGGCGACATCGGCCCCCAGCAGGTCTCGATGGCAGATTGGCTGATGGTTGCCTCATTGTCGGGAAAATTCATCAGCTTCACCGCCCAGATTTCGCATGATCCGCAACTCGGCGGAGCCCTCACCTCGCTTATTCCCGAGAGCGCCATTAGCACGCACCGGTTGATCGGGCTCGTGCAGGTGGATCTGCCCGGCCGGGACGCCATCCCTGATTTTCTGGCCACGGATGCGATGGCCGGCGATTACAGCAGCGTCCAAGTTTACGAGTCGGACAACAGCCAGGCAAGCGAACAGGTCGATTACTTCGCGCCAGGGAATACCTCGGTGTCGCTTTCTTCTTCCGGCAGCAATTCCGTGTTATCGGTCAACACCACGAGCGTGATGATGTACGTGCGCGCCCCGAGCCCGATTGCGGCGGACCAAAACGTCAGCGCGGTGCGTTCCGATGGCAAAAAACTCCCCGCGGCCAATTGCTGGGTTTCAAAATCCAAGGATAACAGCAACAACTGGGTTTACTGGCTCAACCTTTTCGACACGAGTGTGCAGCCCAGCCTGACCTATAACCTTGCTTTCAGTAACCCGGTCGATCTGACGGCACCGCCGGTCGTGACCATCATTGGCGGGCAAAATTTTCAAGTGCTGCCGGGCCACCTGCTGACCGTCAAAGTTGCGGCCACCGATCCCAATAATCTGATCCCGGTTCTTTCCACCGGCAGCCTGCCCGATGGGGCGGTCTTCACCAATAACAAGGATGGCACAGGCAGCCTGGCGTGGACCCCGGTGGCAACCCAACTGGGAACCTACTCCGTGCAGTTCAAGGCCACCGTTGCAGCAGCCTCGGCCACGAAAAGCGCAAACATCCAGGTGACCAACCTGCTGACGATCGGCTTCGGTGGCTGGCAGAACAAATATTGGCCTGGTATCGTCGATCCCAATATCATTGGTCCCGACGCCAATCCCTCCGGCGATGCCTTGAATAATCTTTTGAAATACGCCCTGGGCGGCGATCCGACCGTGCCGGATGACTCCATCCTGCCGGTGGTTGGCATGGATGTGGTGGCTGGCCAGCATTTCCTGACGCTCACTTATCTCCAGCGCACCGATGACGCGACCCTTCTCTATGAAGTCGTGGGCTCCAACGATCTTTCCGCGCCGCTGGCAACCTGGACGGTCCAAACCCAGGCGGGGACGGCTGATCAATCAAACCTTCCGGCTGGGTTTATCCGCGTGAAAATCATCGACAGCGTGCCGGTGGAAACCGGCACCGTCCATCGGTTCCTCAAGCTCCGCGTCACCCAAACCAGCAACTAAATGAAGACGCTTTTTCATATGAATTTTTTTGCCACGAAAGAACTCATAGATCCCAAAGAGAAACTCTCTGCGTTCTTTGTGATCTTTTGTGGCAAAAATCCGGGTCTTGGATGTTGGCTGTTCGCCGGCTGCCTTTTGTTTTCACCGGCGCACGCCCAAACCACGAACATCACTGCCACTCCCGCCGTCGGTTACTCCAAACTGACCGCGCGCGGCGCCAGCGACAGTTTTGTTTCCATTCCGCTCGTGCAACGCTCGGCCTTGGTTGCGAACGTTTCCAGTGTCGATCATTCGTCGGTGACAGTGTCCGTCGCGGGCCTGGTTGACGGGGCGTATGCTCCGGGCGCTTCGGCTATTTACTATCTGCAATTTGTCTCGGGAAATCTTTCCGGTCTTTGCTACAAGATTCTCAATAATAATGGATCTGTCTTTACGCTCGATACGAGGGGGGATGATTTGACCAACCATCCCCTGGGCGCGGTGAACACCGGTGCGACTGACGACTTGGTGCGCATCCGGCCCTATTGGACGATTGGGGCCGTTTTTGGAACCGATCCGACGCAAATCCTCCTCGATCCCGTCGCCACCTTCAATGGCCCGGTTTATCCGGGGGCGGATGAGATCCTGCTTCCCGATAACGCATCACCCGGCACCCAGAAGCCGCCGGCGGCGGTGTATGGCTATGTGGCGAATTCCGGCTGGCGGGAACACAACGATCCCAACACCGATGCCAGCGCGACGACGTTTTGGCCGGGCGTGCCCTTTATTATTCGCCGGCAAAACCCGGCCCCGGTTGATATTTTGGTGACGGGCTACGTCTCCACCGACCGCCTGGTGCAAAGCATCCCGGCGGTGGCGGACGGAACTGATTTTGAACAGGCGGTTTCACTGGCCTATCCATTGCCCGCAACCCTGGCCGACTCGGGGCTGTTTTCTTCAACAGCCTCCATCATCCTTCCCTCGACTGACTCGCTGCATCTCGGCGACCTGGTGCTCAGCTACCCCGGCGACCGCGCGGGATTTTCGCTGCCGCCCGATCATCGTTTTTATGTGGTCGGCACCGGTTGGTTCGAGACCGAGGCTTCCGCCGACCAATCCCTGCTGGAGCCCGAGGCGGGTTATATCCTGCGTTTCCGCGGCCTGCATCCGGCCAACTATTGGGTGCAATCGCCGCCGCTGACACCTCCCTAACCATGATTTTTTGCCACAAAAGAACCCAAGGAGCGCAAAGGAATCCCTGTTCCCGGTTTCTTGTGTTTCTGAATAAAAATGATCGGAGTGGTTTGGATGCAGAAGCCATGAATCCAGGAAACATTCTTTGTGCTCTATGTGATCCTTCGTGGCTAAAAAATCTGAGGCTTGATCCTTTGTGGCCAAATTTCATGGGCTGCTTTTGGTTGCAGCTCGCCCTTTTCTTGGCCCTCGCCGTCTCCGGCGGTCTTCGTGCCGAGATCGTGCCCTTGGGCGTGGTCTTCAAAGGCGAACTGACTCCGCTTGAACTGACGTATGTCAACAAAGGCAAAACAGCGGTTCATATCGCCCAGGTTTCCCCGTCTTGTGATTGTATTGAAGTGCTGCAGGCGCCGGGGAATGTTCCGGCGGGCGCCGACGTAAAACTCTCGCTGGTTCACCACGCCGAAAATACCGGCACGGTCGAGGTGATGATCCAACTCTTGGGCGACAAACCTTCCGAGGTTATCAAAACCTACACGGTTGCGGGATTTGTGGCCGATCGTTCGTGGATACTCTCGCCCCGGGAAGCGCAGGGCAAGGGCCTGGTTTTGATTGATACCCGCGACCCGGGACCGTTTTCGAAATTGCATGGCGTGCATGCGATCAACATTCCGGCCTTCGCCCTCAAAACGAGGACCTATTGGCACGAAAGCAAACTGGTGTTGATGGACGACGGGGTTTCGCCTGTCGATTTGCTCGCGGAAGCCGCCAGCCTGCGCCAGCAGGGATTCGCCCAGGTTTTTGTTCTCAGCGGCGGCCTGCCGGCCTGGATTCGCGCCGGGGGCAGGGTGGAGGGCTCCACACAATCGGTGCTCGAGGTGGCGCGGATTTTCGCGGCGGATTTTGCCCGCGCCAGCCGGGCCGGGAAATGGCAGGTCGTTGAAATCGGCGATGCTTTGACGCCCGTGCCGGAGACGGCGAACGTGATCAAGTTAAGCGCGACGGATAATATCGAACGCGCGCTGGTTTCGCTCTCCAGGAATTCTGCGCCGGGGATGCCGCCCAATATCCTCATCATTGCCTCCAACAATGCCAGTCACGCGAAGATCGAGGCGCATCTCGGCTCGGCCGGGCACCTGCCGGTATTTTACCTGAATGACGGGATGAAAGCCCTGGCATTTTTTCACAACGAACAGGCCAGGGCCGCAAGCAATACCGGCCTGGTCTTTAAAAGCGCTGCCGCCCGCGGCGTTCCGATCATCGCCGGCGGCTGCAGCTCCTGCGGACATTGAATTTGAAAAAAGAACATGTCATGAAATCAGCCATTGCCACCATCCGAGTTCTCAGCTGCGTAGTGGCTCTTTCGACGATTTTTACAGGAGCCGATCTTTTCGGACAGAACTCCTTTAGCTACAATGGCACCTATACTGGTTCAGACCAAACGCTAGTCATCCCAGCGGGCGCCACCGTTACGCTTAGCATGTGGGGTGCAGGTGGTGGCACTGGCGGCAATGGGGCAACCCAAGGTGGGCCTGGAGGCTACACAACTTATACTTTTGTCTCTAGTTCCTCCAACTCCACTACACTTGCTATTAAAACCGGCGGGGCTGGTGCGAATGGTCCTAGTGGTGGTGACGGGGGTGGCGGGGGACGTTCGCAAATAGCGGTAGGCGGCACTATTCTTGCGATTGCGGGTGGTGGTGGTGGTGGTGGTGAGGATCAAAGCATTGGAGCAACTGGCGGTGCGGGTGGTGGTGCATCTGGCACGGCTGGTGTCCAGGGTCAAAGTGATGGCGGCCCAGGTGGGGGCGGAACCCAGTCAGCGGGCGGCCTTGCCGGTGGATCCAATGCTACTGCAGGTTCCTTTCTCCAAGGCGGTCGTGGCGCGGGAAACATATTAAAAGCGGCAGGCGGTTGGCCCAACGGTGGAGCGGGATGGGATCTGAATGGGCCTGATGGTGGTGCCGGCGGTGGTGATGGCTATTACGGCGGTGGCGGAGCCGGTGGCGGCAGTTCGTTAAAAGCTGCGTCTGGTGGTGGCGGCTCTGGATATATCAACACCAACTATAATGGATATACGTCAGGAACGACAAGCACGTCTTCAGCGGGCTCTACGACGCCACCAGGAACGAGTGATCCCCATTATGTTTCAGGCTATGGTGGAAGTAGGCAAAATGGAGAAGTTATAGTTACGGTTACAACGGCTCAGCTGGCCTTGTCGCCACCAACCGCTGGAATGCTCCTCTGGCTTAAGGCTGACGCCGGCGTGAGCGCTAATACCAATGGCAACGTCAACGTGTGGCTGGATCAAAGCGGACTGGGTAACAACGCGACGCAAACGACAGCTTCGCAACAACCGATCCTGGTGGCGAATGGACTCAACGGCCTGCCAGTGGTGAGGTTTTCCCAAGGCAGCAGCCAGCAGCTTAATCTGGGCAATGTGATGAGTGGGGCATCGGCGGGCGATGCGTTCATCGTGGTGAAGGCCAGCGGCTATAACGACGGGAAAGCCCGCGGGCTGTGGTCGTTTGGCAATGGCGGTGGTTCGCTCTATGCAAATTCGGATGGCAACCTCTATGATGATTTTGGGACGAACAACCGTCCGCCGCTGGGGATTCCGGCGGTGGCGTTGAACACGTTTAACCTCTATAACGTCACGAGCACCTCCAGCCAGTGGATAAACCGGTTTAATGGCGCGGTCTATTACTCGCGCAGCAGCAACACGGTCAGCTTTAATGGAAGCCAGAACATCGGCGGTGGCGGCGCCAGTTTTGACGGGGACATCGCGGAAGTCATCATCTATGACCATGCCCTGACCGACGCGCAGCGCCAGACCGTGGCAACGTATCTTGGAAACAAATACGGCCTTTACACTGTGCCGCCGGTGCCAGCCAGCCTGGTGGCGACACCCTTGTCCGCATCGCAGGTAAGTCTGCAGTGGCAGGCGGCCTTGCGCAGCGACCGGGTGGACTATCTGGTGGAGCGCTCGACCGACGGGGTCAACTTTGCGCAGGTGGCCGATGTGGTGAACACCCAGAGTTACATTGATACCGGATTGAACGCCGGCACGGCTTACACCTATCGCGTGCGAGCGCAGGGCTATGCCGGTGTTTCAGCCTACAGCACTCCGGCCACGGCCAGCACGCTTTCGAGTGGGACCGACCTGCCGCTTACCGGCATGCGCTTGTGGCTCAAGGCGGACGCGGGGCTTGGACCGGCGGGGCCAGTGTCCACCTGGCAGGACCAATCGGGCAGTGGCAATCAAGCCGTGCAGACCGCCTTGAGTCAGGATCCACAACTGGTGGCTGGTGTGTTGAACGGCCTGCCGGTGGTGAGGTTTTCCCAAGGCAGCAGCCAGCAGCTCAATCTGGGCAATGTGATGAGTGGGGCATCGGCGGGCGATGCGTTCATCGTGGTGAAGGCCAGCGGCTATAACGACGGGAAAGCCCGCGGGCTGTGGTCGTTTGGCAATGGCGGTGGTTCGCTCTATGCAAATTCGGATGGCAACCTCTATGATGATTTTGGGACGAACAACCGTCCGCCGCTGGGGATTCCGGCGGTGGCGTTGAACACGTTTAACCTCTATAACGTCACGAGCACCTCCAGCCAGTGGATAAACCGGTTTAATGGCGCGGTCTATTACTCGCGCAGCAGCAACACGGTCAGCTTTAATGGAAGCCAGAACATCGGCGGTGGCGGCGCCAGTTTTGACGGGGACATCGCGGAAGTCATCATCTATGACCATGCCCTGACCGACGCGCAGCGCCAGACCGTGGGACGCTACCTGGCCCTAAAGTACGCATTGCCCAACATTGTGGTGCCCGGAGCGCCGGTTAATTTGACGACAACTGTTGTATCCACGACGCAAATTAGTCTTTCCTGGAACCCTGGCGCACCAACGTCCAACGGGGTCACCTACACGATCGAGCGGCAGACCGGTAGCGGCAGCTTTGTACAGATTGCCCAGGTAATGGACAGCCAGGGTTATTTAGATACAGGCCTGACCGCAGGCACGAGTTACAGTTATCGGGTCATCGCTCAGACCGATGCGGGCAGTTCCGGTTACAGTAGTGTCGTGACCCCGACGACTCCGGCGAGCGGGACCGACTTGCCACTCACTGGCATGCGCCTGTGGCTCAAGGCGGATGCGGGGATTACCAATGGGGCGGGCCGGGTCGACGAGTGGTTTGACCAGTCTGGCAATGGGAATCAGGCCACGCAATTTACTACGAGCCAGCAACCCATCATGGTGCCTGCGGTGCTCAACAATCTGCCGGTGGTGCGGTTTTCCCAGGGCAGCAGTCAGATGCTCAATCTAGGCAATGTGATGAGCGGGGCATCGGCAGGGGATGCGTTTATCGTGGTGAAGGCCAGTGGCTACAACGATGGGATAGCCCGCGGGCTGTGGTCGTTTGGCAATGGCGGTGGTTCGCTCTATACAAATTCGGATGGTAATCTCTATGATGATTTTGGAACGAACAACCGTCCGGCGCTTGGTCTTCCGGCGGTGGCGTTGAATACGTTTAACGTATATAATGTCACGAGCACCTCCAGCCAGTGGACAAACCGGTTCAATGGGGTGGTCTATTATACGCGCAGCAGCAACACGGTTAGTTTCAACACAAGTGCGAACATCGGCGGTGGCGGCACCAATTTTGACGGAGACATCGCGGAAATCATCATCTATGACCATGCCCTGAGCGATGCGCAGCGCCAGACCGTGGCCGCGTACCTGGGAAATAAATACGCTCTCTATGCCGTGCCGCCGGTTCCAACTGGCCTGAAGGCTACACCCTTGTCCGCGTCGCAGGTGAGCCTGCAGTGGCAGGCGGCCTTGCGCAGCGACCGGGTGGACTACTTGGTGGAGCGCTCGACCGACGGGGTCAACTTTGCGCAGGTAGCTGACGTGGTGAATACCCAAGGCTATATTGATACCGGACTGAACGCCGGCACGGCTTACACCTATCGCGTGAGAGCGCAGGGCTATGCCGGTGTCTCGGGCTACAGCGCCCTCGCAACGGCGACCACGCTGGCAAGCGGGACCGACTTGCCGCTCACCGGCATGCGTCTGTGGCTTAAGGCGGATGCGGGGCTTGGACCGGCGGGGCCAGTTTCCATCTGGCCGGACCAATCCGGCAATGGCAACCAGGCTGTTCAGACCGCCTTGAGCCAGGATCCACAACTGGTGGCCGGCGTGTTGAACGGTTATCCGGTGGTGCGATTCAAACAAGCCAATGGCCAGATGCTCAATCTGGGCAATGTAATGAGCGGGGCATCGGCGGGCGATGCGTTCATCGTGGTGAAGGCCAGTGGCTATAACGATGGGAAGACCCGCGTGCTGTGGTCGTTTGGCAATGGCGGTGCCACGCTCTATACGAATTCAGATGGCAATCTCTATGATGATTTTGGGACGGGCAACCGCCCGGCGTTGGGTCTTCCTCCGGTGCCGTTGAACACGTTTAATTTATATAATGCCACCAGTACCTCGGGCCAGTGGACGAACCGGTTCAATGGCGCGGTATATTACACGCGCAGCAGCAACACGGTCGGTTTCAATGGGAGTCAGGCCATCGGCACTGGCAGTGGTGCATACTTTGACGGGGACATCGCGGAAATCATCATCTATGACCATGCCCTGAGCGATGCGGAGCGCCAGACCGTGGGAGTGTATCTGACGGCAAAGTATGCATTGCCCAATATTGTCGTTCCCGGGGCGCCGGTCGATTTGACCGCAAACAGCGTGTCCTCGACGCAAATCAGTCTTTCTTGGAACCCGGGGACCCCAACGTCCAACGGAGTCGTTTACACGATCGAGCGGCAGACTGGTGGAGGCAGTTTCACGCCGATTGCACAGGTCACGGGCAGCCAAGGCTATTTTGACACGGGCCTGGCCGTGGGGACCAGCTATAGCTATCAGATCACAGCGCAGACCGATGCAGGCAGTTCCGGTTCGAGCAATGTGGCGACCGCGACGACATTGGCGGGTGGGACGACGGACCTGCCGCTGACTGGTATGAGCCTGTGGCTCAAGGCGGATGCGGGGATTGCCGGCGGGGTGGGCCGGATCGATGAATGGTTTGACCAGTCTGGCAATGGGAACCAGGCCACGCAATTTGCCACGAGCCAGCAGCCAACCCTGGTGCCTACGGTGATCAACGGTCATCCGGTGGTGCGGTTTTCCCAGGGCAGCAGTCAGATGCTCAATCTAGGCAATGTGATGAGCGGGGCATCGGCGGGCGATGCGTTCATCGTGGTGAAGGCCAGTGGCTATAACGACGGAAAGACCCGCGTGCTGTGGTCGTTTGGCAATGGCGGTAGCACGCTCTATGCAAATTCGGATGGCAATCTCTACGATGATTTTGGGACGGGCAACCGCCCGTCGCTGGGAGTTCCGACGGTGGCGTTGAATAAGTTTAATCTCTATAATGCCACCAGCACCTCGGGCCAGTGGACGAACCGGTTCAATGGGGTGGTCTATTACACGCGCAATAGCAACACGGTCAGCTTCAATGGGAGCCAGGTCATCGGCAGTGGCAGTGGCGCCTACTTTGACGGGGACATCGCGGAAATCATCATCTACAACCGGGTGTTGAGCGATGCGGAGCGACAGACCGTAGGAATGTATCTGGGGAACAAATTCGCTCTTTATGCACCAGCGCCCGTTGCTCCAACCAGCCTGGTTGCGACCGCCCTGTCTGCCGTGCAAGTGAGTATGGCCTGGCAGGCCCAGCAAGGCGGTTATAATGTCAACTACCTGGTGTATCGTTCGACCGATGGCGGCACGACCTTCACCCAGGTGGCCGTCGTGCCGAACAGCTTGGGCTATACTGATACCGGGCTGACGGCGGGCACCAGTTACGTGTATAAGGTGAGTGCGCAGGACAATGGGGGCACTTCGGCTTACAGCAACACGGCGGCGGTGACCACGCTGCTTCTGCCGTCAGCCCCGACCAGCCTGGGCGCAACCGCCTTGTCGGCCACGCAGATCAGCCTGGCCTGGCAGGCGCAGGAGGGCAGCAACAACGTCAGTTACCTGGTGTATCGTTCGACCAATGGTGGCGCGACCTTCACCCAGGTGGCCACAGTGCCGAACAGCTTTAGCTACACTGACAGCGGGCTGGCCCCTGGCACCAATTATACGTATGAGGTGAGTGCGCAAGACATGGGTGGCTCCTCGGGCTACAGCAACACGGCGGCGGCGGCCACGCCGCCCGCCACTCCGGTGCTTGCTCCCCCCGCCGGCACCTACACCAGTGCCCAATCGGTGACGATCACCAGCGCCGGGGCCGCCGCGATTTATTATACGACCAACGGCACTACGCCGACCCCGTCTTCTCCTCTCTACACCACGGCCGTGCCGGTTGCCAACAACACCGTCCTGCAGGCCATCGGGGTCAATGGCGGCGCCTCCAGTCTGGTCGCTTCCGCCAGCTACACCATTCTTCCGCCAGCTCCGGTCTTCAGTCCGGCGCCGGGCATTTTTCCCAACTCCACCACGCTTTCGGTGGCGATCAGCGACACGGCCAGCTCCACGATCTATTATACAACGAATGGCAGCACCCCCACCACCGCTTCATCCCAATATACGGCTGCCGTCTCGCTGCCGGGTGGCACCACCACGCTCAAGGCCATTGCGGTCACCGCCAATGGCTCAAGCGCCGTCACCACCGGCGCCTATGTCCTGATCCCGCCGCCGCCCCTGGCCCCGGTCTTCAGTCTCGCCGGCGGTAATTACATCGGCGCCCAGTCGGTGACGATCGCGAGCGCCGGGGCCACCGCGATTTATTACACGACCAACGGCACCACGCCGAGCCCGACCAATGGCAATCTCTACTCTGGACCCTTGGCTCTCAGCTCTAGCACGACCCTGCAGGCCATCGGTGTAAACGCCGGCGGCTCCAGTCCCGTTTCTTCCGCCAGCTACACCATTTTCCCGTCAGCCCCGGTCTTTAGCCCGGGTCCGGGCACTTATCCCAACGCCACCACGCTTTCGGTGGCGATCAGCGACACGGCTGTTTCCACGATTTATTATACAACGGACGGCACTGCGCCCACCACCGCTTCAACCCAGTATACTGCGGCGGTCGCATTGCCGGATGGCACCACCACGCTCAAGGCGATTGCGGTCAACGCCAATGGCACCAGTAGTGTCACGGCCGGCACGTACGTCGTGGCGCCGCCGGTTCCCGCCTTCAGTCCGGCGCCCGGCTTGTACGCTAATTCGGTGGCCGTTTCCCTGACGCCGTTCCCCGCGGATGCGACGATCCATTTCACCACGGATGGCTCCACCCCCACCGCGGGTTCGCCCGTTTACACCGGCCCGATCACGGTCTCCACCTCGACCCGGATCCAGGCCATCGACGTTGAAAACAATCAAGCGAGCGGCGTGGCTGACGGATTGTTTGCCATCGGCAACCCACCGGGGACGGCAACGCCGACTTCCGGTTTTGCGGCGACCTACTATCAGGCCGCGAATTTCTCCGGCGGCACGATTAAACGCCTCGACCCGGTCATCAATTTTCCGGCGAATGGAAATTCGATTCCGGCGGGAATCGGCAGCGCAATGTGGACGGGCACATTGACGGCGCAGTATACCGATACCTACACCTTCAATATCACTTCCGATGGCAATCCGAGCCTGTGGGTCGGCAACACCGATGCCAATACGCCGCCGCTGATCGATGGCTCGGGCCAGACTTCATACCAAAAACTCTCCGGGACGATTTCACTCGTGGCGGGCCAGACCTATCCGGTGACCCTGAAATATGTCGTTCACTCGGCCAATTCGAGCCAGGAGCGCCTTTCTCTCACTTGGAGTGGGGTGGCTTTCGCCGAGGAATTGATCCCGACCTGGCAGGTCGCCTCAGGCCTGGCCTTCGCGAATACCGTATCCACACCGGCCGCGTCGCCTGCGGCTGGCGCGGTTACCGATGGCACCAGCATCACGCTCAGCACAAGTACGTCCGGCGCCAATATCTACTACACGCTGGATGGCAGCACCCCGACGACCAGCTCCGCCCTCTATACGTTGCCCATCGTCCTGCACTCGGGTGTGACGCTCCAGGCCATCGCCATCGCCAATGGTTACAACGACAGCGGAACCCTGGTTGCTTCCTATACCATCGACCGGTCCGGCCCCACGCTTTCCAATCTCACCTTCAATGGCGCCGCTGTTCCCGGTGTTATTGCGGCCAACGGCACCTTTGGCATCACTGCGACCAGCAACGTGGGCGTGCAACAAGTGCAATTCAGCCTCGACGGCGCCGTTATCGGCACCGCTACCACGACCACGGCGGCTGGTCAGTTCATCCAGCCGATCACGCTCGGCACGATTCCCGATGGTGCCCACACGCTCACCATCCAGGCCTTGGATAACCTGGGACTCTCCTCGAATGTGCTCACCACTCCGATCACCATCGCCCTGGCTTCGCCGCCGCCCCCGGTGATCACGGCGCCAACTGACGGCACCAAGGTCAATGTGGACAGCATCACGCTGCGCGGCACGGCCCAGGTGGGCTCAACCGTGACCCTTTACAACGGTACGAATCCGGTCGGCTCCGCCCAGGCGGCGGCCGACGGCTCATTTGCGATCACCGTGTCGTCGCTCACCCCTGTGCCCGGCGCCAACCCCTTCACCGCCACGGCGCAAAACCGCAATCCCCAACCCGGCGCGGCCTCCAACTCCGTCACCGTTACTTACGACAACACCGTGCCCAATCCGCCCACGGCCCTGAGCGCGCAGGCGGGCGCCAATGGTGTTATCAAGCTCAGTTGGTATCCGTCATCTGGCGTCCAGGCCAGCGGCTATTATCTCTATCGTTCGGCTTCCGCCATTCCTGACAACGCCGTGCTTGACCCGGCCGCTGCGATTGGCGGACTCCTCCAAGGTTTGTCCTATACGGACACAACGCCTTCCGACGGCCACTATTACTATCGCATGGTTACGGTGTATGCCGTCGGCGCGAGCTCGACTCTCAGCGCCTTGTCCAACCAGGCCGACGCCATTGCCAACAGCATCCCTCCCTCCGCCACGGTTGCCTTGCAACCGATCGGAACCGCCTTCGATGCCACCAATCATCTCCTCGGCCAGGGCTTGGTCCAGGTGACGCTGACCGCCAGCGAGCCATTGTCGGCCACGCCTTTCTTGAATTTCAGCGTGGGTGGCAACGGCGCCATCTTTGTCAATCTCACGGCCACCGGCAGCAACAACGCCTACACGGGCGTCATCACCATTACCGCCAGCACGCCATCGGGCATGCTTACTCCCGTCTTCTCGGGCATCGATGCGGACGGCAATCACGGCTCGGCTGTCACGATGGTCGTTCCCTGGTCCGTCGCCACGACGGGCCCGAACGCCACCGGTCTCACGCCGGTCCAGGCCGACGCCTCGGGCAATTACCAGCCCCTGCCGGTGTTCGATGCCATCAATAATGTTCCGGTGGCTCCCGCCACGGCCGTGGCCGTTTCCTGGCAGCTCACCCTGAATGAGGCGCCCAAACCCGGCACCTCGCCGGTCTGCACCGCCACGCTGTCCGGCCATCCCGGCCTCGTTCTGCCGGTGACCGTGGCCGACACCAGCGACGGCAATCCTCTCACCTGGATCATCGCGCTCACCTTGCCGGCCGATGCCGGCGCGGTACCGGAAAATCTCACCCTCGCTTACACCGTGAGCGACGCGCTCGGCAACGTCGGCAGCACGATCGTCCCACCGCATATTTTCCAGGTTTACCAGGGCAACCTCCCGCCGCTGGCGGTTCCGAGCGGCCTGGCCGCCGCGCCTCAACTGGCGGGCGCCATCAAGCTGACTTGGAATACCGTTCCCAATGCCTCGGCTTATGTGCTCCAGGTGCAAGGCCCGGGCCAGTCCGCTTATCAGGATCTCACCACCATTCCCAGTGGCGCCACCACAAGTTATGTCTATACCACCGGCGGCGACGGGCTCTATTCCTACGAAATCGCGAGCGTACGTTCCGACAACGGCCAGCAGAGCATCAGCAGCTGGAGCGATCCGGTCTCCGCGCTGTCCGAAAGCGTTCCGCCCAATGCCCCGACAAACCTGTCGCTGCAGGTGATCCCGCAGGGTGTTGAGGCCACCTGGACTCCACCGGCAAATAATTCCGACGTGACGGGCTATGCCCTCTACCGCAGCAGCAACGCGATAACTTCGGTCGCTGCACTCACCCCCATCATCGCCGACATCCCGGCTGCCGCCACCTTTACGGTGGATTCGGCTCCCAACGGCAGCATGCCCAACTATGCGTTGGTCGCCTTCGACGCCGCCGGCAACCAGTCGGCGATCGTCACGGGTTTTGCCAACGTCGGCCTGCTGCCCGTCGGCACCTTGCAAGTCGCGCAGACCGGCCAAACCTCGCCGGTATTAACCTGGACGCCCGCTCCCGGCAGCGTGATCGATGGCTACAATCTGCTCGTCGACAATGCCCCGGTTTCCCTCAACGGCGCGACGCTCCTCCCCGTCGCCACCGCCACTTACGACGATCTGACTTACACCGGCGCCAAAGATCGCACTTACACCGTCGCCACCGTGAGCGGCCCTTCCAGCGTGGCCCGCAGCCTCGTGCTGCCCAAGGTTTCGATTTCGCTCGATCCGAATGCGACGATCATCCGCGGCCTGGTCAATGCGGTGAATGTCATTCTCCAGAATAATTCCACCGCCAGCGTCACCATCGCCGATGCCAGTCTCGATGTGCAGGTGGACGGACACGACCACGGCGCGGCCAGCCTCATCACCCTCGCTCCCGGCGCCCAGCAAACCGTGCCGGTCGTGGTCGGTGGCTATGCGGATTTGCCCACTGGCACGACCCCCGTCAGCGTCATCCTGACGATGATCCCCAACGCCGGCGAACGCGTCACCCTCAACCGCTCGTTCACGGTTCCCGTCACCGAGGGCGCTTTGACCGCGCAGGTCATTCCCGCCAACATGGTGAGCGGCGGCACGGGCAGCGTCACCTTCACGCTGACCAACCCGTCGACCGAGCCGATCGAATTCAAGGTCGCGCAGCAGAATGACACCCAGCCTTCCAGCGAGGCGCGCATCCAGGTGCTGACGCTCCAGGGATCGCTTCTTTCCACGACATCCCTGAAGTTGTTCACCGGGACCGATGTCGTCATGTTGGCCGATGGCACCACGGTGGTCAGCATTCCGGCCGGGGCGACCTATACCTCGCCGCCGATTCTCGTCCCTGTCCCGTTGAATGCCCCGGCCATGGTCAATGTCGCCCTCGGCATCGACTCGGTCTATTATAATTTTGGAAACCCGGATACGCAGATCACCTTGAACGGCCCCAGTTCCGTGGCCCAGGCGTCCACCCAGGTCGCCCCCTATTCGGCCACGATCACCTCGATCACCCCGCCCGTTTCCACCTCGAATAATCCGCAGCCCATTGTCATCCAGGGCGCCGCCGTCTGGCAGGGCACGTCCACCCCCGCGACCGGCGTGCCGCTCAGCCTTTACATCAAGAACGGGGGTTTCGTCCAACAATACACCGTGACGACCGATGGCAGCGGAAACTTCAGCTACGCCTACCAACCCGGTGCGACGGAAACCGGCGGAGTTTATTTGGTTTGGGCGTCGCATCCGTCGGTCACGGCGCCGTCACCCAATCCCGGCACCTTCACGATCGCGAGCGTCATCGTCTCCCCGCAGCAACTCACGGTCAATGCGCCGCGCAATTACACCCAGGTGTTGCCCGTCCAGGTCACCACGGGCCCGGGCGCAACGGTGACAAACCTGCGCGCGGTCTTGAGCAGCAACATGACGTTGCCTGCGGACGTGTCGTTTACCGCCGCGCCGGCCAAGGATTCGGCCGGCTCCACCACCATCGGCCAAAACGAAACCCTCACGCTCCCGCTTTCCATTCTCGGCCTCGCGCCCACCGCCACTTCGCTCGATAGCGGCGAACTCGACTTCGATGTCGTGAGCGACGCTCCCGGCGGCGGCGCCCCCTTGGTTTGGGCCACCGTCAAGGTTTCCTACACCTTCTCCCTCGCGCAGCCTTATCTCACGGCGACGCCGGGCGATCTCCAGATCGGCGTGCAGCCCGGCGCCATCGGTTCCGGCAACATCGATTTGAAAAACGCCGGGTTGTCCTCGCTCGACAGCGCCACGATCACCCTCGTTTCGACCGATGGCTCCGCTGTGCCGTCTTGGATTCACCTGGGGACGGCCGCCAATCTCAACTCCCTCGATGTCGGCCAGGATGTCAGCGTGAATATCGCCGCTTCCCCGCCGCCGAATCCCAGCCTGGCCATCCCCAGGTCTAC
>Ga0210398_10000379_pt1 | contig 52285 bp, 34 predicted proteins | sample IncBWC4OmetaG_FD_161047 | JGI IMG/M metagenome (GOLD analysis project Ga0210398, IMG submission 161047) | Forest soil microbial communities from Barre Woods Harvard Forest LTER site, Petersham, Massachusetts, United States - Inc-BW-C-4-O | ecosystem: Environmental > Terrestrial > Soil >...
TAGCTCGCGACCGCGGCGCGGATTTTGTCGATCACCGGGTTGAGCCCCGGCCCGCGGCGGTCGAGCACCAGCCGCGGCCGCGCGCCGAACCAGTAATTGTCGGGGCCCGTCCGGTCGACGCGCACCGCCGGCGCGCCATTGGCGACGCCAAAGCCGAGCACTTCGTAGCGCGAATATCGCGCCGCACCAGCAGGCTTGACCGCGATCCAGGTGTGAACCGCGAAAACCCCGCGCCACGACACCGCGCGGGCGGCGTAGACCTGGATCACCGGTTCTGGATTGGTCGTCGGATCGGGCGCGAGCCCGGTCGGGTCGCGCCGCGCCAGATACCATGGGACGCCGTTCGGCCAGCCGAGCACGCAGCCGCTCACCAGCAGCGGACATAGAAACAGGATGACAAGGCAGAGGCCGATAAGCCGCGTTTTGCCGATGGCATGCCTCGCCTTCCACCCAAAACAGCCGTTGGCGATCGTCTTTCCCCGCCCCTGCCCGCGCGGAATCGCATCGCGCGATCGTGGCACAAAGTCCGCCGGGCTGGATCGGCGCGAATCAGCGCGGCTTGCGCGAACCTTGGCGCATCGCCGCGGGCAACTCGTCCCACGAGCGGCCGTCGATCAGCCGGCCCGCGGCACGGCGGCGGCGCCGCGCCATCTTTTGCGTCGGCTGGTCATCGGGCGCCGGCGCCCATTCGCCCCATTGCTTGAAGAAGAACGGCACGACCGCGGTGCGGCACCGATCGCGCAGGTCGCGCAGCCAATCAGGATCGGTCGGCCGGGCGCCGGCGCCGGTTTCGCCGCCGGCGATCACCCAGTCGAGCGCCGGCAAATTCGGCCGCGGGCCGGCGAGCCGCCGGCCGCGCCCGTCGAGGCTGAAGCAGATGCCGCCGAGGGCATCGGCGTAGCAATCGTTGCCAAGCGGAACCATATCGGTCCGCACCGGGCCGAGCAGCGGTTCGAAGCAGACCCAACGCAACGCGGCCGGTGTCTGCATCAGCTCCCCGACGCGGGCCGCTCTGTCTTGGTCTTCGACCGCGACGCCAAGCCACAAGTTGGGAAGCGGCCACGGATCGAGCGCGGTGTCGGCGGATCGGGCGCCTCCGGGAGCGGCCTCGTGACGGACCACCCGCGCCAGTCCGGCCGCCCAGTTGCGGCGCGCGGCAATGCTCGCGACCGGGATCGCGCCGGGATCGCCGCCGCGAGCGCGCGGCAAGGACACCAGCTCCGGCATGACCGCCTTCGCCAAGTGCTCGATCTGTACCGCGATCCGCTGCGGCGTCAGTGGGTCGTCATAGTAGGAGCGCATCAGCCCGGCACGCCGGGTCAAAATCAAGAACCGGTGCCAGTGGGCGATCGTCATGACCGCGTGGATCAGGTCGATCGTCTCGGTCGCGAGCTTTTCGTGAAACAGATCGGACAGCGAATCAACCAGGATGCGGCGCCCCCGGCGTTGCAACAGCGGCCAGGTCAAAACGTCGTCGCGCACCCGAAGCTCGCCGGTCCATCGCGACCCCGACCGCCCGGTCGCGGTCAGACCGGCGTAGCGCGCGCCGGCCTTCCCACCGATTCGCGCCAGCTGGGCAACCGTACGCAGCGCCTCGCAATGGGCGCAGCCAGGACCCACCGGCGAGCAGCCGGCAGTCGGGTTCCAGGTGACATCGTACCAGGCCGGCGTCGCGACGCGTGCCGGCGTCATCCCGACACCGCGCGGCCCCGGCAGCGATGCCAGGTCGGCAATCGTGCGGAGGGCGCCGCCGCGAGAGAGCATCAGCCGGGAACCGCCGAGGGCAGCGCCGACGGCGCGGCCGTAAATTTACAGTATCGAGCGCGGTCGCGGACCGACAGGATGGCGACAATCGGCATGGCCTGAGGGCAGGCTTTCAAATCCCGCATCAAACATCCCGTCGGAACAGCGAGCGTTTCGTACAGCGATGAGCAGTAAAACGCAACTATAATAAGATATGGTTAATTGTATACACCCTTACAGCGCAGGCCCGTCGAAAAATTTTCGATTTGGCCGAAATGGGCGCGAAAACCCGGCTTAACGCGGCGTTAATACCCGCCGGGGTCGCGCCGTGTTAAATCTTAAGAAAGCTTCCGTTAAGCTAAATGAATTAGAGCCGCCGGCGGTCACACGCGGCCCATGCTTTTGCCGTATCCTCGAGAGCCGGTGACGGAGGTCAGCGCGGCGCCGCGGCGATGTTGCCGCCATCGACGGCAAGGAACGACCCGGTGGTGCTGCGCGCCAGCGCAAGCGCGACAAAGGCGTCGGCGACATCCTCGGCGGTGACCTCGCGCCCGAGCAGGTTGCGCGCCATGTAGGCGGTCTCGCTGATCGCGTAGGCGGCGGCGCGCGATTTGATGTATCCGGGTGTCAGGAGCCCGCTGCGGATGCCGTCGGCGTTGACCGCGTTGGCGCGGATCCCGGCGCTGCCATATTCGAGCGCGTACTGCTTCATCAGAAACAAGGTCGCCGCTTTGGGCAGCCCGTAAGGCCCGGCATTCGGCCCCTGGCTCACCGCCTGGCGCGACACGTTGAACAGCAGAACACCGCCGGTGCCTTGCGCCAGCATGATGCGGACGGCGTTTTGCGCGACGGTCTGGTGGGCGAAGAAATTCACCTCGAAGCTTTGCCGCAACACCGCGTCGTCGACCTCGCCGATCCGGCCCTGCCAGGCCGCACCCGCATTGGAGACGACGATATCGACGCCGCCGAACTGAGTGGCTACGCGGTCGAAGGCGGCGCGCACCGAGGCCGGGTCGGTCACGTCGCAGGCGAGACCGAGCGCTGCCCCCCCGAGCTGTTTGGCCGCGGCCCCAGCCGTGGCGCCGTCGATGCCGAGCACGGCGATTTCGGCCCCGGCGCGGGCCAGCGCACGCGCCGTCGCACAACCGATCGTGCCGGCGCCGCCAGTCACCACCGCGATTTGGCCGGCGAGCGGCTTTTCGACGGCCTGGCCGAGCTTTGCCTGTTCGAGCGACCAGTATTCGATGTCGAACAGATCAGCCTCGCCGACCGGGTCGAAGCGGCCGGCAGCCTCGGCGTCGGTCACGGTCTCGACCGTCGATTCGGCGATGTCGGCGGCGATCCGCGCATCGCGGGCGTTGCCGCCGAGCCCGAACAGCCCCAGCCCCGGCGCCAGGACGACGCGCGGCATCGGGTCGAGTTCGCGCTTTGGCGCGGTTTGGCGCGGGTTGTGGCGGGCGAAATAGGCGTGGTAGTCGGCGACGAACCGGTCGACCGTGCCCTGCACGGCCGCCTTGAAATCGTCGAGCCGGCCGGCTTCGGGCGCCGGGACGATCAGCGGGTGATTTTTCGTGCGCAAGGTGTGGTCGGGGGTGGCGACGCCGGCCTGGCTGTAGCGCCCGAGCTCAGCGCCGTTGACGTAATCGAGGATCGCCGGGCTGGTGCGGAACTCGAGGATGAAACGCTTGTAGGCGCCGGCTTCGAGCAGCGAGGGCATGGCGCAGGCGCCGCGCAGGATCGGCGCCGCCTCGGCCACATCGGCGGTCGCCGCGGGAAGGCGAGCGGCCGGAAAAACAACCGTGTTGCAGCGCGGCGCCAGCCGCTCCTCGGCCTGCGACACGGCGGCCACCATGCGCTCATAGGCTTCCTGAGCGGTGTCGCCAAAGGTGAAGATGCCGTGCTTCAGCAGCACCAGCCCTTCGACCGCGGGATCGGCGTCGAAGATCTCGGCGGCTTTTTTGGCGAGCTGAAAGCCGGGCATGATGTAGGGCACGAGCCCCAACCGGCCGCCGTAGAGGTCGGCGCAGCGCTCGGCGGCGTCGGGCTGGTCGGCGAGGCTCAACACCGCGGTCGAATGCGTGTGGTCGACAAATTTATGCGGCAGAAAGGCATGCAGCAGGGTCTCGACCGACGGGTTGGGGGCGCCGGGATCGATCAGATTGGCGCGCTGGACCCGCACCATCTCTTCGTCGGACAGCGTTTCTCGCTTGCGCAATTTGCGCAATGGCGCGAGCCGCACCGCGGGCAGCCCGGCGGGCTCGATCGCCGCCATGTCCCAGCCGCTGCCCTTGACGCACAGCACTTCCGCCTCCTCGTCGAGGAGATCCATGACGACCGTCTTGACCGAAGTGTTGCCGCCGCCGTGCAGCACCAGCTTTGGATCGCCCCCGAGCAGCCGCGAGGTGTAGACGCGCAGCGCCACATCGCGGCCGATCCCCTGGCCGGCGTAGCGATCCACCAGCCGCTCGGCAGCGGTGTCGGACCACAGGCTTTTCATCAACGGCTCCCTTCGCAGAGCGGCGACGGCGGCTTATCAATGCAACGCGTCGCCGGAGGAGACAAGAGCCGAGCGCCGAGCACAACCGCCCGCGGGTTCGGGTTGCCGGGCGGCGGGCGCGGAGCCTCAAAAGTTCGGAGATCGCGCGGTGGAAGGCGTCGGGCGGACCGCTTCCCCCGCCTCGGCGGCGCCGGCCTTGAAGATCCCTTCGCGGACGAGCCGCTCGCGCACCCCGTCGAGCAGGCTCAGCATCTGGGCGAGCCCCTGGATCGGGATCGCCACGGTGAATTCCGCAATCATCCGAAGTTCGCGGTTGTCGCCGCCGGGTGCGGCTTCCAGGCGCTGGAATTCGAGCCGCGCCACGCCGTTGAGGATCGACACGTCTTTCAGGCTGTCGCAGAAATAGGTCGGCATCGGTCTTGTCCGTTCTTTTTTAGGGCTCGTGCAGGCTCTCGTCGATCACCCGGGTCAGCGGGTTCAGCACGTAGTGCAGGATCGAACGGCGGCCGATTTTGATGTCGGCGACGAGGCGCATCCCCGGCCGCAGCTCGAATTCGGGCGGCAGATTGCGCAATTTGGTCTCGGTCAGCGCCACCCGCGCGCGGTAATGGATCGGACTTGCCCGGACCTGGCTCTTCAGACCAGGCGCCGTCATGTCTTCGGCGGTCTCGCGCGCGCTCTCGTCTTCGATCGTATCCGGCGTCAGGGTCTTCAAGACACCGTGGGCGAGCCCGTATTGCTGCCACGGGAGAGCCTCGAACTTGATCGTGACCGGATCGCCGAGGCGCACCCGCGCCACGTCGCGGGTGTCGATCTCGACCTCGGCGACGAGCGGCGCGTCCGCCGGCACCAGCCGGATCATCGGCTCGGCTTCCCGCACCACCGAGCCCTGCGGTCGCGACGCCACTTCGAGCACGATCGCGTCGCGCGGCGCCCGCAGCACGTCGAGGCTGTGGCGCAGCCGTGCCTTCGACCATTCGGCGGCGGCGGAATCGCGGTCGCCGCGGGTCTGCGCCATCTCCTCGGCGAGTTTGCGCTTCCACTCGCCGACAAAGGCGTCGCGATCGGCTTGCGCGGCGGCGATCGCGTCGGCGAGTTTCTGCTGCTCGCCGAAATTGGTGGCGAGACGCGACTGGGCCTCGACCCGGCGCTCGCTGGTGTCGATCAGCCGAAGCCGCGACGCGAGATCCTTGGCCACCAGGATGCGGTAGATGTCCTCCGCCTGCGAGGCCAGGCGGATCTCCTCCCCGAGCCCCTCGGCCTCGGTTTTGTGAGCGGCGAGATCCGCCCTGTCCTCGGCGATCTTGCCGTCGGAGGCGGCGATATGCGCGGCGTATTCGTCGCGGCGCTTGCGAAAAATGTCCGCTTGGGTGCGCTCGTCGTCATTGGGGTTGGAGGGGTCGTAGACGGCGCCGGCGAGTTCCGCCGCGATACGGTCGTAGGCCGCGCTGAGATGCCGCAATTTGGCGGCGAGTTCGGCCTCGTCGGCACCGGTAAAGGTCGGGTCGAGGGTCGCGAGACTTTCGCCGGCCTTGACCTTTTGCCCCATCTTGACCGCGACCGAGCGCACCACCGAGGTCTCGAGCGGCTGGATCACGATCTCGCTGTCGCTGGTCACGATCCGGCCGTTGGCGCTGACCACGATGTCGACCTTGGCGACGGCGAGTGCCGCCGCCGCCGCCGCGACGAGCGCGGCCATCAGCCAGAGCACGATGCGCCGCTTTGGCGGGGCGGCGAGCACGCTCTCGAAATCGTAGTCGATCAGCGCCCGCGGCGCCGATGCCGCGGCACCCGGTTCCACGGTCGTCAGCGCGGCGCCGGCGCCCGTCATTGGTAGACCCGCGCCTGCTGCGCCCACAGCTGGTTGTAGGGCAGGCAGCCGCGCAACAGCGTCTCGTGCCGGCCGGCCTGGACGATGCGGCCCTGGTCGACGACGACGATCATGTCGGCGCGGGCGACAAACGACAGCCGGTGGGTGACGATGACGATCGTGCGGCCTTGCGCGATGCCGGCGAGATGCTGCTGCACGATCGCCTCGCTCTCGGGGTCGAGCGAGCTTGTCGCCTCGTCGAAGACCAGGACCGGCGGCGCATGGATCAATGCCCGGGCGATCGCCAAGCGCTGGCGCTGGCCGCCCGACAGATTGGCCGCCCCCTCTTCGAGCATCGTCGCATAGCCGTGCGACAGCCGCTGGATGAATTCGTGGGCACCGGCGACCTGCGCCGCCCGCATGACCTCGTCGAGCGACGCCGTGGGCTTGGTGACCGCGATATTGTCGCGCACCGTGCCGCGGAACAGAAAATTCTCCTGCAGGACGACGCCGATCTGGGTGCGCAGGTGGGCGAGGTCGAGTTCTTTCAGATCCTGGCCGTCGATCTTGATCAGCCCGGTTTGCGGCCGGTAGAGCCCTTGCAATAGCCGGGTGATCGTCGTCTTGCCCGAACCGCTGCGGCCGACGATGCCGACGATTTGGCCGGGCTCGATGGTCAGCGAGATGTCCTTGACCGCGGGTGTCGCCGAGCCCGGGTAGTGAAACGTCACATCCTCGAATTCGATATGCCCGTGCACCGTGGGCGCCAGCTGGCCGCTCGCCGGCTCGGGCTTGGTCTGCATCAGCTGCGCCAAGAGTTTCAGCGACAGCACCGCCTTTTGGTACTCCTGCATCAGCCCGGAGGCCTGGATCAGCGGCTGCGCCAGCCGCAAACCCAGCATGTTGAAGGCGATCAGCGCGCCGACCGTCATCTTGTCGCTGAGCACGAACAGCGCGCCGAGCGCGCCGATGCCGACGCTCATGCCGCGTTCTAGGCTCATGATCACGCTGCGGGCGCGTGCCGCGGTATGGTCGAGCGTCAAGGTCTTGGCCGCCGCCTCGTCGGTAAAGCGGCGCCAGCGCAACAGCGAGCGCGGTTCGAGCGCCAGGGTCTTGATCGTGTCGATGCCGTTCAGGATCTCGAATAAAAACGCCTTGCGCCGCCCTTCGATGTCGTTGACGTCGCGCAATTTGAGGCGGAACTCGCGCGACATGACCGCCAGCGCGAGAAAGGCGATGGCCGACACCGCGAGCACGATCAACGTCAGTTGCCATGAATAGATCAGCAAGACCGGCAAAAAGATCACCACCGACATAAAGTCGAGAAAGGTGTTGAACAGCCGGCTCGCCAGAAAATCGCGGACGTTGTTCGCCTCCTGCAGTTTATAGGCGGTGACGCCCGACGGATTGGCGTGAAAATAATCGATCGGCAGGGTCAACAGATGGGCGATCGTGTCGGTGGCGATGACGTGGTCGAGCTTGCGGGTGATAAAGGCCAAGAGATAATTGCGCATGTAATTGAACCCGCCGTCGAACAGGACCAGCACGAAGACGCCGGCGGTGATCGTGTAGAGCGTCGAGAACGCCTGGTTCGGCACCACCTTGTCGACCAGGATCTGAAAAAAGATCGGCACCGAAAGCGCGATCAAATGCATCGCCAGGGCGGCGATGACGACGTCGCGGATCAGCCTCCGCTCGGCAAAGAGCTTGCGGGTGAACCAGGAGAAGCCGAATTTCGCGTCCTCGCGGCTCGGCGGCAATGGGGCGACGATCAGGGTTTCGCCGCGCCACGACTTTTCCAACTCGGCGCGCGACAAAAAGAAAATCTCGCCGTCGCGAAACAACGGGTCGCAGATCGCGACCTCGGCGGCGCCGCCGCGCCGCACCCCCATCAGGATGACGGCGTTGCTATTGGCGAGGATCAGCACCAGCGGGTGCGCGAAGGGGCGCGTGTGCAATGCCTGCCAGTCGAGCCGCGCGCGCTGGGCGCTGAGACCGAATTCGCCGGCAAGTGCCGCGAGCCGTGCTATCGGCAAGGTCGGCCCATCGACGAGGTTGCGCCGGCGCACCGCGCCGATATCGGCGTAAACCGCGTTCTGGACCCCGAGCCGGAACAGGCAGGAAAACCCGGTCTCGCAGGCGACGAGCGCATCGCCGGCGCGCTCGGGAGCGGCGGCCTCGGGAACATCCAGAGCGGCGGCGGCCGGTGGCGGAGCGTTGGCGAGCGGCGGGGCGGGTTTGGCTCCCGGCGCCGGCCGCTGGCGCCGCCTGATGGCCGCGCGCTCGACCGGCCGCGGTGCCGGCATGGCCGGGGCGCGGCGCAGCGAGGCGATGAGCTTCGCCGCTATCGGCATGGCCGCTCCAAGGGATCTCGATCCACCGCCGACGCCCCGCCCTCAGCGCCGCCGGCGCCAGCAATGCGAACGCGAATTGATTATGGGAAAATTATGACAAATTCAGCCCAAATGCAAGAGTAAGTTCAGAGCCGCCAATAAAACCGTCGCCTGTCACGGTAATATTAATGATTTCCCGTCCGTTTCTGCGGCGCGCCCGGCCGCGCCGCCGTCGGGATCAGGTGATGAAGAAGAGGTGCGATGCGGCGAGCGTCGGGTGGTTGGTCAGGGTGGCGACGAGGTGCTCGCTGGCGGTGGTGCCGGAGGCCGAGTAGTAGAGGTCGCCATTGGCTGCGTCGTAGGCAAAGCGCTGGGTCGCGGCGGTGAAGGCGCCGGTGGCGTCCGAGGTGAACAGGCTTGTCGGCAATGCCTTTGGCGTGGCGCTGGCGCCGCTCTGGCCGAGGGCAAAGCCCGCATTGCTGAAGGCGATCTCGTTGGTCGCGGATGCCGCGAAATCGGCGATCGTGTTCTTCCCCGCGGCGCTGAAGGCGAACTCGTTGGCGCCGAGCCCGCCGGTCATTTTGGTGTCGCCGCCGGCATAAAACACATCGTTGCCGGCGCCGCCGGTCAGTGTGTCTGCCCCCGCCCCGGCATGGACGATGACCCGATTGGCCCCGGTCAGCGCCGCGGCGTTGATTGTGTTGCCGTCGTTGCCGCCATAGATCGTGATCGAGCTTCCGGTCACCCCGGTAAAGTTGGCGTTGGCGAGGGTCAGGCTGTTCGCCCCGCCATTGCCGAGGTAGTAATCCTCGACCCCGCTGACCCCGCCGGCATCGACCGTGCCGGCGGTCGTCATCACCAGAGTGTTGGTGCCGCCGCCGCCCTTGACGATGTCGGTATTGGCGAGGTTCGCAGCCGAGAAATAGAAATAGTCGTTGCCCGCACCCCCGGTGAAGACGTCCTTGCCGGCGCCGCCGACCGCGATGACCCGGTTGGCCCCGGTCAGCGCCGACGCATTGATTGTGTTGCCGTCATTGCCGCCATAGATCGTGATCGAACTGCCGGTCACCCCGGTAAAGTTGGCGTTGGCCAGGGTCAGGCTGTCGGCCCCGCCATTGGCGAGATAGTAGTACTCGACGCCGCTGACCCCGCCGGCATCGACCGTGCCAGCGGTGGTCATCACCAGAGTGTTGGTCCCGCCGCCGCCCTTGACGATGTCGCTGTTGGCGAGGTTCGCGGCCGAAAAGTAGAAATAGTCATTGCCGGGCCCGCCGGTGAAATCGTCGACGCCGGGATTGCCGACAAACACCACCTCGTTATCCGGGGTAGCGCTGTCGATCGTGACGCTCTGCGCCGGCGAGGAGGGGCTGGTGTTGGCGGCCGCATCGACCTCTTTGGCGGTGAGGCTGTGCGCGCCAATTGCGAGCGGGCTCGCGGTGGTGATCGACCAGGCCCCGGCCGCCGCCACCACCGCACTGCCGATCGCCGTCGTGCCGTTGTAAAGCGTGACCGTGTCGCCGGCCTCCCCCTTGCCAGCGACACTAAAAGTATCGCCCGAGGTTCCCTTGTCCGCCGCCACCGCAAAACTCAGCCCCGACGGGGCCGGCGGCGGCGGCTGTGCCAGTGCGATGTATGCTGGGCTGTCCAGTCCGGAGATCAGCTTGGCGTTCACAGTGGCGCCGGAGGTGGTGTATTCGCCAATCCAACCAGGGCCGAGACTCCCTGCACTGCTCGCGTTAGCGTTCACGACGAACAAGTCTGATCCGGACACCGCGATACCTTCCGGGAAGCTCAATCCCGAGATTAGCGAGGCGTTCACCGTCGCGCCCGAGGTGGTGTATTCGCCAATCGTGCCGCTAAAGTTCACGACGAACAGATCCGAACCGGACACCGCAATGCCCGTGGGTCTCACTCCCGAGATCAGTGATGCGTTCACCGTGGCGCCCGAGGTCGTGTATTCGCCAATCGTGCCGCTGTCATAGTTTGCGACGAAGAGATCCGAACGGGACACCGCAATATCTAGTGGAAGGGCCAGCCCCGAAATAAGCGAGGCGTTGACTACGGCGCCCGAGGTCGTATATTTGCCAATCACGCCAGTGTTCGCACCGGGGCCAGTGCTGGCGACGAACAGATTTGATCCGGACACAGCAACGTTCGATGCGCCGCCCAACCCGGGGACCAGCGAGGCGTTCACCGTAGCGCCCGAGATGGTGTATTCGCCAAACGTGTCCGTGCCTTCGCCCGCGACGAACAAATTTGATCCAGAAACCGAAATGCCCTGTGGTTCGCTGAGGCCCGAGATCAGCGAAGAGTTCACCGTAGCGCCCGAGGTGGTGTATTCGCCGACCGTGTCGTTGCCGAAATTGGTGACAAAGATGTAGGTAGCCGGTGTAGCGATATCTGTGGCGCTGAGCGTTATATCTGTCCCACTGTGACCGTCCGAAGCGACATCAAACGAAGCATCAGTATAGTTTCCCGACAATTGCTGCGTGTAGCTTTGGCTTCCCTCGGACACCGTCAGCACATCGGTCGCCGGATTCACCGTCGCTGACCCGCCACTGACGTACGGAAGATACGCCACGTCGATCGTACCGCCGCTTTTCAGCGTTGTATCAGCGGCAACACCGCCAGAGGACACGACCTCGTAGCCGCCGCTGTTCACCGTAGTGCCGGTCGCTGTGCCGCCGGAGAACACGTTCTGATGGCCGCCGCTGCTCACGGTGGTACTGCTCGCGAAGCCCCAGTATACATTCTCGGTTCCGCCGTTCAGCGTGGTGTTGCTCACGGTGTTATCGTTGGCCGAGCCGAGAGAGAGTACGTCCTCGGTACCTCCGCTGTTCACCGTTGTGCTAATGGCTGTGCCGCCGTAATAAACGGACTCGAAGCCACCACTGTTTACGATGGTACCTGTGGCGGTTCCGCCGCCGACGTCCTCTCCTTCGCCGAATTTGATGTAGTTTACTGTTGTGCCAATGGCCGTTCCGCCAGCAAACACGACCTCGGAGCCGCCATTCATCTTGGTGCCGATCGCCATGCCGCCGGACTCGACGAGCTGCTGGCCGCCGTTGTACACCGCGGTGCCGCTGGCCGTGCCGTTCACATCCTCGACGCCAGCGGAGGAGTCGGAGCCGGCGTTGGTGCCGCTAAGCGTGGTGCTGATGGAACGGCCGCCGGCAAATACGTCCAATACGTAAGAGAAGCCGCCGCTGACCACTGTGGTGAAGCTGGCCGTGCCGCCGGAGTCCACGTACTCATCACCACCGCTGCTCACGATGGTGCTGATGGCCGTACCGCCAGAAAGGACACTCTGTTCGCCGCCGCTGTTCATCGTCGTGTCGATAGCCGTGCCGTAGACATACTGATTGCCGCCGCTGACCAGCGCACCGCTATCGGTGCCGCCGGCGCTGACCCTCTCGGTGCCGCCGCTGTCGATGATCGTGGAGGACGCCGAGCCGCTGGAAAGCACTTCCAGGGTGCCGCCGCTTGCTACCGTGGTTGTAGTCGCCACTCCGCCTGACGACACGATCTCAGTTCCACCGCTGAGCACCGTTCCGCTCGCCGTGCCGCTGGCGGTGCTGATCGTCGTGCTGCCGGAGTACTCGGCACCGCCGAAGAGTTCCAGCGTGCCGCCGCTATGGACGACCGTGCCGCTCGCCGTGCCGCCGTTGACCAATTGATAGCCGCCGCCGTTGACGATCGTACCGCTCGCCGTGTCGGAGAGCTGGACCTCCTGCAGACCGCCGCTGTTTACCATGGTGCTGATGGCTGTGCCGTCGACGTACTCGGCGCCGCCGAGGTTGACGATCGTGCCACTCGCCGTGCCGCCGGGCTCGTCGATCTGCTGGCCGCCGGTGTTGATAATCGTGCCGCTGGCCGTGCCGAAGACGAACTGGTAGCCGCCGACAGGATCGCGCCGACATCAGTCCCGCCCGACAGCACGTCGACCGTGCCGCCGCTGAGGACGGTGAGGCCGGTGCTCGTCTGCACGGAAGAGATGTTGAGCGTCTGACCGCTGCTGACCGTGGTCATGGCAGGCTCCTGACGTTGGCGGTTAATTTTCCAGAGTGCCGATGCAAACGAAGGGTGCCGAACCCCGGAATGGTTTGGATGACCCGTTTAACCTGCTCGGCGGTAATCAAGCGGGTGCATTCGAACTGGCGCGGCGTGCCGGCGTGGCGGGGGCACCACAGGAAATCCTTGTGGTCAAAGCGCTCGCGCACGTCGTTCCAGCAGCTGTTGCAGGCGTGCCAATTGATCACCCGATAGGGTGTCGTGAACTCGTTGGTCGGATGGGTGAAGCCGCTGATCAGCACCACCGGCGTGCCTGCAGCCCAGGCCAACCAGGACAACCCGCTGCTGAGGCCGATAAAGGCCGCGGCATGGCGCAGCCAACGTGCCCGCTCGGCCAAGGGCCGGTCCCCGGTCTCGTCCTCGGCGCCGTGCGGGATGTGGGTCCAGACCATGCCCGCGCCATTCACCGGACTTTTGTCGATACAGATCACGCGATAGCCACTGGCCTTCAGGAACGCGATCACCTCGCGCCAGCCATGCGGGTTGTTCCAGGTCTTGCACTGCGTCGAGCTTTGCACGGCGATGCAGACATAGGGTTCGGCGATCGGCCGGCTTTCGTCCGGCAGCGCCAAGCGTGGCGGCTCCTCCGCCGGGTCGACCCCGAGGATGTAGCCGGCCGTGCGGTGCAACCCGACGTGGCGGAAATCGGTCGGCTGGTTGATAAAGTCCTTGTCGTCAAAGAACAGGCCCAGGCAGTAGGTGGCGTAGGCTTGGGCGGGAAGGTCCTGCTCGACCAACGCTTCGTGAGTGACGAAGCGGATCGCCGGGTAGGCGTCGCGCAGCAGCGGGATGATCAGGCCGGACATCGCGCAGGTCAGTCGGCAGCCATGCACCTCGCCGAAGCGAGCGGCGTAGGAGAACCAAGCCAGGATGTCGCCGAGCGTGCCTATCGGAAATTGGATCAGCACGTCGCGATTGCGAGCGTCGTACTCATGGGCCAGCACTGCGGTGGGAGTTCCGGCCTCGTCCAGCTCCCATACCTCGACGCTGAGCCGGACGAAGAAGCGCTTCGACGAACGAACCAAGGCGCCTTGGTTTTCGCTCTGGAACAGGATGTTGCCGGTATCGAGATCGCGCAGCCGAACCCGCCACTTGCCCTCGGTCCGGTTCGGCAGCAGGAGGCGCGCACCCTCGTTGAAATCGAAACGGATACCTTTCGGCCCGAGTTGGGTGGGTATGCCGACGGGAGGCGGATAGGGCTTATTCGGTTCAGTCTCTGGGTTCGCGCCAGCTGAAGCGTCGGGCGGTGGCGGAGCGAATTCCGCCGGGGTGGCGGACGGCTGCTGATCTCGGATTAAGACCTCCCCATCCATTCGCGCTTCTCCCGTTGCCAGCGCTCTAACGGGCATCGCCAGGAGATTGCCGCCGCCATCACTGGAATCGGCTCCGATTGGGCATCCCGAGGCTGCCGTCGAACGGCTTGTGCTTCTTTTTTTGGCAAGCTAACCCTAAAGGATGATCGATCAAACGGCAAGTTTCATTTAACGCGGACGGAGGCCGTCGTGAGGGGTTCGGCCGAGATCGGCCGTCGGTCAATCGGCGCGCAGCGGGCATCAGCCGGCGGGGCGCCAGATGCGGCGGTGGTAGGCGGCGTCCCAGAACAGCCAGTCGTATTGCGCGGCTAAGGGGAAGGCGGCGAGCATCCGCTCGCGCATCCCGCGCCCGCGGCTTCGGCGGCGCGGGCGAGCGGCGCCGCGCCCGGCCCTGCGCGCTCAGGTGATGAAGAACAGGTGCGATGCGGTCAGTGCCGGGTCCCCGGTCAGGGTGGCGACGAGGTGTTCGGTGGCGGTGGTGCCGGAGGCCGAGTAGTAGAGATCGCCATTGCTCGTGCCATAGGCAAAGTGCTGCCCCGTCGGCGATGTCGAGGAGGTGAAAGTGCCGGTGCTGTCGCTGACGAACAGGCCCGATGGCAATGCCGTCGGCGTCGCGCTGGCGCCGGTCAGGCCGAGTTTGAAGCCCGCATTGCTGAACGCGATCTCGTTGGTCGCCGACTTGGCGAAATCTACGATCGTGTTGGCGCCCGCGGCGCTGAAGGCGAACTCGTTGGTGCCGAGCCCGCCGGTCATCGTCGTCTTGCCATCGGCGTAGAACACGTCGTTGCCGGCGCCGCCGGTCAGCGTATCGGCCCCCGCCCCGGCATGGACGATCAGCTGGTTGGTCCCGGTCACGGCCGAGGCGTTGACCGTGTTGCCGTCATTGCCGTCATATACCGTGATCGAGTGCGGACTGCCGGTCAGCCCGGTGAAGTTGGCGTTGGTCAGGGTCAGGGTGTTGGCGCCGGTGCTTGCCAGCCTGATCGTCGGGAACCCGCTAACCCCCGCCAGGTTGACCGTGCCCGCACTCGTCAGGGTCAGCGTATTCGAGCCGCCGCTGCCGGCGATCGTCACCCCGCTCACCGCCGTGGCGAGCGCGTCGACCGTCCAGGTGGCGCCGGAATCCACCGTCACCTTGCCGAAATTGGTGAACTCGGTGCCGAGCGCGTTCAGCACCCCGGCGCCGGACCCGGCCGCAAGCTCGAGCGTGCTGTTGGCGCCGCCGCCCGCTACCGTGCCGACAAAGGAAAAACCGGGGTCGAGGACCAGTCGATCGACGCCGCTGCCTAGCCTGACCGCGGTCGCGCCGGCGGTCTCGATCTTGCCGCCAACGGTCAGCGTACCGGTGACGTTCAGCGGGTTCGATAACAATTCGATGGTACCCCCTGCGCCGACCGTCGTCTTACCGGCATCGCTGAGGGTCCCGCCCACCTCCAGCCCGTCGCCGCTGGTCAGGGCGAGGGCGCCGCCCGATTGCACCGTGACATTGGCCCCGACCGCGAGCGCTTCGTTCGCGGCAAAGCTCAGCGTGTTCCCCGAGGCGATCGTCAGGCTGTCGATCGTGTCGCCGGTGTTCAGCGTGACCGTGCCGCTCGCGGTTTTCCCGATTGTGACGTCGGTGTCGGAGGTTGGGACGCCGGCGCTCCAATCGGCTGCCGTGTTCCAGTTGCCGCTGCCGCCGTTCCACAAATCGGCCGTCGTCGTCGGCGTCGTCAGCACCTGCAGCTCGATGTTTCCGGCCGCGACATTGTAGAGCGCGCCGAGGGTCAAGCCGCCGCCGATCGCGACAAAGGCGCCGTTTCCGGCAAGGGAGCCGTCCTCGATCGCGCCGAACAGTCCGGGCAGGGTGCCGGGTGCGAAGGTCATCACCGGAAAGATCTCGCCGGCGGCCAAGGTGAAGAAGACGTCCGCGTTCAGCGTCCCGCCCTGAATGTTCGCGGCGCCGCTCACCGCGAGCTTGCTCTGCTGGCCGGCCGCGGTTCCGGTCAGCACCTCCTCCAATATGCCCGCCCCGCTCTGCGAATAGGTGCCGGTGACGGTCAGGGTGCCGGGCGAATTGGACGTATAGGTGCCGCCGGCAACCGAGCCTCCGGTGTTGACGATCTTGCCGGTGACCGTGCCGGCGCCCTCAAGGACGCCGCCCGTGACGTCGATCGCCGCCGCCGCCAATGCGCCCGTGGCCGCCACGGCCGTGGTCCCGAGGCTTTGCGTGTAGGTTTCGCCACTGGCATTGAGCGCGCTGAAACTGCCGATGGTGATGCTGCCGGTGTTGGCTGCGGCTCCGGTGACGGCCAATGTAGCCTTTGCGGGGCTGCCGCCGCTCAAATTGACCATGTCGTTGTTGGCAAGGCTTCCCACCTTCACCGTCGTTGCCTTCGCGAGGCTGGTGTTGCCGATGTCGAGCGTGCCGTTGTTGGTCAGCGTGCCGCCGATCGTCAGGCTGCTGCCGCCGCTGCCGCTGGTATCGACATACACGGCGCCATTGCGGCCGTTGCCAAAAGCCCCGGTGACCTTCAATGTCGCCGACCCCGCAGCGCCGCTGTATAGGTAGATGACGCCGTAATTGCTCAGGGCGGCGGCATTGACCGTCGTCGCCACGGCGAGACTGGTGTTGCCGACGTAGAGGTAGTCCGCGTTGGTCAAGGTGCCGCCGATCGTCAGCCTGCTGCCGCCGCTGCCGGTTTCGTCGACCTCCAGATAATAGGTGTTGTCGAGGCCGACCGCCGTGGTCAGCGCCGGGGCGTCCTCCAGGACCAAGACGCCGGCGTTGCTGGCGAGCCCGGTCAAGGCACTGTCGGTGGTCGGCGCGCTGCTCAGCGCCACCACCGCCTTGGGGCCGTTCAAGGTCACGTTTGCGCCGCTGCCGATCGCGGTCACCCCGCCGCTGGCAAACTCCAGCAGCGCGTCGCCCGAGAGCTGGTAGGTGCCGCTCAGCGTCGCCGGCGCGGCACCGGTGACGTCTAAAGTCGCCGTCGCGATCGAGCCCTCGTTCATATAAATTGTGCCGGTGCTGGCGAGTGCCGCCGCCTTCACAATCGTCGCCTTGGCCAAGCTCGTGTTGCCGATATCGAGCGTGCCGTTGTTGGTCAGCGTGCCGCCAATCGTCAGGCTGCTGCCGCCGACGCCGCTCGTGTCGACGTCCACGGCGTCGTTGGGGCCGTTGCCAAAAGCGCCGGTGACCTTCAACGTCGCCGCTGCGGTGCCGCTGTACAGGTAGATGACACCATAATTGCTCAAGGCGGCGGCATTGACCGTCGTCGCCACGGCAAGAGCGGTGTTGCCGACGTAGAGGTAGTACTCGTTGGTCAAGGCGCCGCCGACCGTCAGGCTGCTGGCGCCGCTGCCGGTTTCGTCGACTTCCAGGTAGTAGGTGTTGTCGAGGCCGACGGTCGTGGCCAGCGCCGCGCCGCCCTCCAGGACCAAGACGCCGGCGTTGCTGCCAAGCCCGGTCAAGGCGCTATTGGTGGTCAGCCCGCTGCTCAATGCCACCAGCGCCTTGGGGCCGTCCAAGGTCACGTTGGCGCCGCTGCCGATCGCGGTCACCCCGCCGCTGGCAAACTCCAGCAGCGCGTCGCCCGAGAGCTGGTAGGTGCCGCTCAGCGTCGCCGGCGCCGCTCCGGTAATGTCCAACGTCGCGGTCGCGGCCGTGCCCTCGTTCAGGTAAATCGCGCCGGTGCTGGCGAGAGCCGCCGCCTTCACCGTCGTCGCCTTGGCCAGGCTGGTGGAGCCGATATAGAAATAGCCGCTATTGGTCAGCGTACCGCCGATCGTCAGGCTGCTGCCGCCGGTGCCGCTATAGTCGACCTCGACATAATCGCTATTGCCGAAAGCCCCGGTGACTTTCAATGACGCCGCCGCCGTGCCGCTAATTACCTCAATCAGATCGTAATTGCTCAGAGCAGCGGCATTGACCGTCGTCGCCACGGCCAGGCTGGTATTGCCGATGTCGAGAGTGCCGCTGTTGGTCAGCGTACCGCCGATCGTCAGATTGCTGCCGCCGCCGCCAGAATTGTCGACATACAGATAATAGGTGTTGTCGAGGCCGACATTCGTGGTCAGCGCCGGGGCGTCCTCCAGCACCAAGAAGCCGGCGTTGCTGGCGAGCCCGGTCAAGGCGCTGTCGGTGGTCGGCGCGCTGCTCAGCGCCACCACCGCCTTGGGGCCATTCAAGGTCACGTTGGCGCCGCTGCCGATCGCGGTCACCCCGCCGCTGGCAAACTCCAGTACCGCGTCGCCCGAGAGCTGGTAAGTGCCGCTTAGCGTCGCCGGCGCCGCTCCGGTGATGTCCAACGTCGCGGTCGCGGCCGTGCCCTCGTTCATGTAAATCGCGCCGGTGCTGGCGAGAGCCGCCGCCTTCACCGTCGTCGCCTTGGTCAGGCTTGTGGAGCCGATGTAGAAATAGCCGCTGTTGGTCAGCGTGCCGCCGATCGTCAGATTGCTGCCGCCGGCGCCGCCATAATCGACCTCGACATAATCGCTATTGCCGAAAGCCCCGGCGACCTTCAATGACGCCGCCGCCGTGCCGCTGGTCAACTCGATCAGATACGAATTGGCCACGGCGCCGGCGGTCACCGTTGTCGCCGCGGTGAGACCAGTGTTGCCGATGTCGAAGCTGCCCTGGTTCGTCAGCGTGCCGCCAATCTTCAGGCTGCTGCCGCCGGTGCCGCTCGTGTCAACGTCAACCGCGCCATTGGTGCTGAAACCCGCGGTCACCGTGTCGGTAAGGCCGGAGGCGGTGACCGCGAGGGCAGCGCCGGAGTCGGTGAGCGCGATCGAATCCGCGGCAATAGCGGATGTCACCGCGATGGAATAGCTGCCCGCGACCCCGATCGTGACGGCGTCGGCGGAGCCGGGAACCGCGCCCGTGCTCCAATCCACGGCGGTGGTCCAGTTTCCGGAAACAGCGCTTTTCCAGCTTACCGCAGCCATCTGTGCCCCCGTCAAACTTTCCGCTCCGGCGGTCCGACGGCGTGGTGCCCCACCGACAGCCAATGCACCCGTTAATCGGTTCGACCGGAGATATCCCCACACTTACAGTAAATTCCTAGTCAAAACAACACAAATTGATACGGCCATCGTGACAAAGATTAACCTAAATCGGGCAGTCGGAGCCGAACAACTTCGGCTAGCGTGGGCGTCAGTTTAACTTTTGCGGCAGGTTTTGGGCCGTCTCAGAGCGTGGCAACGGTTCGAGTTGGCGCCCATTGAGGTAGGACGCGATGACACCGATCGAGGCCGCATCGGCGCCCCCGGCCACCGGCGACCTCGCAGGCGAAATCGACGGCCGGCGCTCATTCACGATATCAAATCGACGGGCTGGGCGGCATCAGCCGGCGGCGGGCCATTGGCGGCGATGGTAGGCGCCGTCCCAGAACATCCATTCGTATTGCGCGGCCCGGATGAAGGCGGCGAGCATCCGCTTGCGGACCCCTTCGCTCGCGGCATCGGCGGCGCGGTCGGCGGTGGCGACAACGGCCTCTACCGCCTCGCCAAAGTGAGGGTCGGCATAGGTGTCGATCCACGCGCGGTAGGGGTTGTCGGGTGCCGCGGTCCCGGCGATCGCGCAGCCGACATCCCAATAAATCCAGAAGCACGGCAACAACGCCGCGACCAGCACCTCCCACGGCTCGTGATAGGCCGTGGCGAGCAGAAAGCTCGTATAGGCGAGGCAGTCGGGCATGGGCTCGGCCGTCGCCAACGTCGCCGGGTCGATGCCGAACGCCCGCAAGTAATGCTCGTGCAGGGCGCGCTCGACCGCGACCGCGCCCACCGCCGACTGGGCGAAAGATTGCAGTGTCGCAGTGTCGGGGGCTTTGGCCGCGGCGATCGCCAAGGCCCGCGAAAACTGGCCGAGATAGAGTGCGTCCTGGGTCACGTAGTGCTGAAAGCGGTCGCGCGCCAAGCTGCCGGCGGCAAGTTCGGTGTTGAAGGGCAGCGCGCCGATCGCGGCGCGCAAGGCCTGGGTGCGCTCTCTGGCCCCCTGCGAAAACCGCGTCATCCCGCCTCCTCCGCCGCTCGCCGCCGCAGGATGTGCCTCGCCGCCGGGCGAGTCGAGCGCATCCCTGCCGCATCCCCATTGTCCCCGGAGCCGATTTGCGGCTAGTCTCAGTGCGGCGTTTTGACGCGATGCGTCGGTCGGCCGTAGAACCTTAAAGCGTTCAAAAAAAGAAAGCTCATTCCACATGCCGCGTCGCCGTGAAGTGCATCGGAAACCGGAGGATGGACGATGCTCGAACTTCTCGAACAGCAGCGAACCCTGACGGTCAACCAGTGGAAGATCATAACCGCCGCGATCCTCGGCGATATGCTCGACTTCTTCGACTTTTTTCTGATCGGGTTTGTGCTCGCCTTTATTGTCGGCGCCTGGCACCTGACTTACGGCCAGTCGGCCTGGATCCTGCTGTCGGCCGGCATCGGCGCCATCCCCGGCGCCTTTTTCTGGGGCTGGATGGCCGACAAGATCGGCCGGCGCAAGGTGTTTATCGCCACCGCGCTGAACTTCTCGATCGCCACCGGCATCATGGCGCTGACCCCGGACAAGGGCGGCTGGATCTTTCTCTCGGTCTTTCGTTTTTTTGTCGGCGCGGGTGCTGCGGGCCTGGTCGTCGTCGATTTGCCGCTGGTGCAGGAATTCGTCCCCGCGTCAAAGCGCGGCTGGATCGGCGGGCTGGTGACCAGCACCGTTTCGGTGGGCGGGATGCTGGGCGCGGTGTCGGGCGCCTATCTCGAACCGCTTATCGGCTGGCGCGGGCTTTTTGCCGTCGGCTTGCTGCCGGCGCTGTTTACCTTGGTGATCCGCGCCTGGGTGCCCGAATCGCCGCGCTGGCTGATCCGCAAGGGACGGCGCGAGGATGCGCGCCGGTCGATCGCCTGGGCGTTGGAGGTCGATCCGGAGACGATCGAATTGCCGGAAACCCTGCCCGAAACGCTGCACACGCCGTGGCGCGAGCTGTTCAAATACCCCCGCAGCATGGCGTTGACCGCGCTGACCGGCCTGTCGCAAACGGCGGGGGTCGGGCTTGCGCTGTGGGCGACGACATTGCTCGTCATGATCGTGCGGATCAAGCCCAACGAGGCGTCTTTCCTGATGATCTGGGTCGCCCTGTCGGCGTTTGTCGGGCGGCTGTTTTGCGCCTACCTCGCCGACGCGATCGGCCGCCGCTGGTCGGGCATCCTGTCCTGCGCGGGTGCCGCCATTACCCTCGTCGTCGCCGGCTATCTCGCCAACGACTTTATCGGCGGGGTCTCGGTATTTTGGCTGATGCTGATGGCGCACAGCTTTTTTGGCGGCGGCTCCTATGCGATCATCGCACCCTATTTGGCCGAGGTGTGGCCGACCGGGCTGCGCGCGAGCGGCATGGGGTTCGGCTATGGGATCGGCAATTTCGGCAAGATCATCAGCCCGCTAGGGCTGGCGGTGATCGTCGGCACGTCGAACTTCGTCAAGCCGCAGGCCACCCTCGCAGCGATTTTACCGGCGATGCTGTTTCTCGCCTTTTGGGCGGTGCTGGCGGTATTGGCCTTTCTGCTGATCGGCGTCGAGACCAAGGGCCGGTCGATCGAGGAAATCGACCGCGCCATGACCAAGCCCGCCATCGCCCGGGTCAAGGCCTCGGCCGCGTAATATTCACCACCCCGGGAGGCATTCTCGACCCTTCGTTGTCCTAAGCTGATCAATGCGACATCAGCACCGGGATCGTCATGCTGGCGAGAATCGAGCGGGTGGCGCCGCCGAGCAATAATTCGCGCGCCCGCGAATGGCCGTAGGCGCCCATCACCAACAAATCGGCGCCGAGATCGGCGGCCCGCGACAGCAGTACCTCGCCGATCGGGACATCGGTCGATACGGTCCGCTCGATCTGCGCCTTGACGCCGTGTCGCGCCAGATGCAGCGCGATGTCGGCGCCGGGGAGATCGCCGTGGCCGTCGGGTCCGGGATGCGGATCGACCGCCAGCACGGTGACGGTCTCGGCCGCCGCCAACAATGGCATCGCGTCGGCGACGGCGCGCGCCGCCTCGCGGCTCGCATTCCACGCGACCAGCGCGCAGCGGCCGACCGTCGCGAAATGGCCGGCATAGGGCACGACCAGGATCGGCCGGCCGGAAGCCAGCGTGACGCGCTCCGGCCGCGGCCTGACCAGGGCCATCTCGTCATTATCCGGATCGCGCTGGCCGAGGATCGCCAGATCGGCGTAGCGCGCGTGCAATGCCGGATCGGCTTCCGAGCCTTCGACGGCGCCGCGCCATTCGGTCGCGAGCCCGCGCAATTGGGCCGCGTGTTCGAACGCCTCGCGCGTCTCTTCGGCCTGCGCCAATACCCGCGCGCGCCATTCGCGATAGACCGGTTCGAGCGCCGCCAAATCGGCATAGCCGGCGCGCCGCTGCAAATCGGAGCTGGGGATCGCATACAACCCGACGACATGAGCGGCAAACCGCTCGGCAAGAGCGGCGGCGAGGTCGATCCGCCCGCGCGTGTCCGCGCCAGAATCGAGTACCACCAGCAGATCCTTGTAGCTCACCATCGACCTCCTGCATCCGATCTGGCGGTCGCCGGGATTATGCGCCCTCGACGCCCCCGGTGACGGAAGATCGGTCGCGCAGCTTGCCCCGATTGGCGAAATGAGGGAAGACAGCGCCGTCTCGACCGGAGGTTTTGCCCGATGCGCACGTTCGCTCTTGCCGCTGTGGTTTCGTCGCTGGCTGTCGCGGCGCTGTCAGGCTGCCTCGACAACGAGCGCGTGCGCGTTCAGAGCTTTACCCCCGGCCCGAACGGCAGCTTTGTCTATTCCGCCCGCACCAACACGGTCATGACCGAAAACGACGATGGGGTGGCCGAGGAGATCCGCCGCGACTGGCTCGCCCAGACCCTCGAAGCACAAGGAATGTGCCGCGGCGGCTATGTCGTCTATCAGCGAAACCTGCTGATCCCGCCGCAGCGCCCCGCGTTTAGCGAACCGCCAAACGACCTCGCCTTTGGCAATGGCGGCGACGTCGTCTACAACGGGAGCTGCCTGTAGCCCGTAGCCTTTAGTGGCGGGCGTCGGCGCCCCAGCGCTCGAGGAGCGGCCCGCCGGCGCCGCCGACCGGATCGGTGGCGGGCCGCGGCACCGCCTCAATGTTGGCGAGTGCCCGCTCGCGGTCGCCTTTGCCGGGAACCCGCATGTCGGGGCCGCGGCCGCCGGGATAAGCGCCGACGATCAACAAGTCCGGGCTCGTCGCCTCGCCCTTATGCGCAACGCCGGCCGGAATCACCACGACGTCGCCGGCGCGCAGCTCGACGATAGCACCGCCCTCGCCGCCGAGCCTGACCTGGGCCGAGCCGGCGACGATGCCGAGCGCCTCATGCGCGGTGCTGTGATAGTGGTGGTAGGGGTAGACGCCGCCGCGCCAACCGCCGCTCCAGCCGTTGCCGGCGAACAGCGTCTCGCACGCCCCCGCCGCATCAGGGCCGGTGTCGAGCACGCCGCGGTAGACGACGAGCGGCAAGCGCGGGTTGTTGGGGACGATGCCGTCATCGGCGAACAGGTGCTCTTCGATCACCGGCGTGCGCGCTCCGGTCATGGCCGGCACTCCTTTTGCGGTCGGGCGTGATCGGGCAGCCTACGCCGCGCCGAAAACCGGGCCAACCGAAATCGAACCGCGGCTCGAGCGGCCTCGGTGACGAGTTACCGGATACGCGATTTGCTTGGACCCCAAAATTTTTGCTGTCGATCAGCTGACCGTGCCACGATCCAATTTACCGCTATTACCCTGATCGACAGGTAAAGATTAAGAAATCATCGTGCGCCGATCGTTGATGCTGCTATCCCCACAACAGCGAGCCGAGCAATGCCCAGATGGCCGCCCATATGCCGAGCGACAACAAGCTAACGACGATCAAAGAAGCGAGCGGGCCGTACCGACCAGTCGCCAGTTCCGCCGGCGCATCGACCGGCAGCGCCCCGGCGAACTGGCGACCTCGGTCACCGGTTTTCGAATAGTCGGACGCGGCGTTGCTGTTCACCGGGCTGCCCTCCATGTTGGCCGGAAGGCCGGACGCCACCGCGCCCGTCTCGACCGCAGGCATCGTAATTTTTAAGGATATCCTTCCTTAGGTCAGCAGATCGTCCGCGCCGCGTCAGAATTACATCGCCGAACGCCAATCAAACACGGTGGATGCCGTTTCCACCAGAGGGCGCTCGCCTTTGTCTCAAGTAATTTCTTACGGATTAGAACAAATATCGTAGCGATCATCGTTGGCACATGCCGCAGCGGATCATACCTTGCGGGTGCTTGTCGCAGAACCTGCCGCAGGATTTAACAAATGCAAATTAACGCTTTTGTAACAGACATCGGACACCAAGAGGGACGCACCGGCGAGGGCCGGCTACCGGTACGGACCGCGGTCGTCACCATTTTTGTGCTTTCGTTGCTGAGCTGGGTACCTATCGTTCTTCCGCTACTGGCGTGTTTTCACCGCTGAAATAATTCAGTAGGCTGGCGTGACGGATTGCCAAAAGCTATCAATCTTATTGGTTCGAGCGGCTCAATCGGCGCTGATCTGATAACCCCAGGCGCGGATCTGCGCCACCCCGGCCTGATAGCCCTTTGGGCTGAGGCTGAAGCTGAACTGTGATTTGGCGGTAAAGACATCGATCAAGATCAGCGAGCCGATTTCGAGCTGCCTGACCAATTCGACGGATTGCGCCGTCGGAAAAATGCAATAGCGCGAACCGCGGCAGATGGCCGCCGGGTTTTTGTCGACCCGCAGCACCGCCTTGACCGGAAGCGGGCTCCCGACAATGCCGATATTTCCGGTTCGCAGCATGACGACAAGCGCGAAGGAGCCCTTTCCGTCATACGCGTCCTGCCAAAACGGCACGGTGATCGAACAGTCGCTGGCGCCGCTGCCAGGTCTGCCGCCGCATTCGGTGATCCATTCGTCCGCCTGAAAGCGCTGCGCGGCAAGAGCGCTGCCGCCGGCGCCCAGGCAAAGCATCATGGCGAGAACCGCAAACGCCGCCGATCGGCGGCAACAGGCGATCGTGAAATTGCGCTTTTCGCTGACAGGGCGAAAGCGCCGCAAGACGGTCATTTTCCCGTTGTCGGCAAACGGCAACTCTGCACCCCCGCGACCAGGCTCGATTCCGCAATCGTGCACGATTCCGGCAATGGTGCTTGGCCCCCGGCGATCGTCAAGGAGAACGCGCCGCAGCCGTCGACGGTGAGGGGCGATTGCCACGGATTTGCCTCGGCGGTTGCAGGCAGCCGGCGGGTGTGCCGCGATGTTCCGCCGCGTCAGCGGCATTTACCCTGATCCGGCTTCACCCCATATCTAGCTGAGACGGTATTACGGAAATGTTAACCTTGATTTTGCTTTTCACCACGGCTAAATGGCGCTAGGTGTACTCGCGGCCGGTAACACAGGATCACCAGATTAGGATTGAGATTTGTCTCTATCGAAAATTTTGACTGCAAGCAGCCCGCTTATGGAACCCTTCCGGACCGCGGGTCGTTGGCGCCGGTCACTAAGCTGTCGCAATAAAGTGGCATACACCGACAAACTGACCGCCGAGCGCCTCGCCTCGGCCGTTTGATCGAAACTGCTCCGCAACTGATCCAGGGATATCGGATGGCTCGTTATCTGGTGACCGGTGGTGCCGGCTTTATCGGCTCGCATCTTGTCGAATCACTGATCGATGACGGACATTCTGTTAGGGTGCTCGACGATCTCTCGAGCGGAAACCGCGAGAATATCCCCGCCGGGGTCGAGTTCATCAGAGCCGACGTCACTGACCCCAGCGTCGTCGGGCCGGCTTTTGACGGCATCGAGGGTTGCTTTCACTTGGCGGCGATCGCTTCAGTGGAACAGGGCAACCGCGACTGGCTGCGCACGCACCAAGTGAATCTGAGCGGCACGATCAACATCTTCAATGCCGCACGGCGACTGCGCAACATCAGCGACATACCCGTCGTTTATGCGTCGAGTGCCGCGGTTTACGGAAACAGCGGCGCCGCGGCGGCCGCGGAGACCAGTTGCGCCGCGCCGCTCAGCGCATACGGTGCGGACAAGCGAGCCTGCGAACTGCACGCTCGGGCCGCCGGCCTCACTCATGGGCTGCGCACGGTCGGACTGCGCTTTTTCAACATATATGGTCCCCGTCAGGATCCGCGCTCGCCCTATTCGGGGGTTATCGCGATCTTTCTCGACCGCCTGCAGCGCAGCGAGCCGATCGAGATTTTTGGTGACGGCGCGCAGGTGCGCGACTTCACCTATATTGGCGACGCGGTTGCGGCATTGAGGCAGGCGATGCCGGCGGGAAGCGCTTCGGCGCCGCTGTTCAATATCTGTACCGGAAGGGGCACGACCGTGCGCCGCCTCGCGGAAACGATCGCCGAGCTGTGCCAGACCGAGCTCGTCGTCCGTTATCGACCCGCGCGCTGCGCCGAGGTGCCGGTCTCGATCGGAGACCCGCGGCGCGCGGCTGAGGAACTGGGCTTTCGCGCGCGCGGGAATCTGCCCGACGGTTTAGCGTCGACGCTCGAAGCGCTGACGCGCGGCAAACGCGCCGCTTCCCACGCCTTGGCGTGACTGAACCATCCCGGCGTGCCGCTGCCTAGCCAAAGCGATATCGATAGACAGCCGGCGGGGCGCGCCTTCTTCGCCGCTCGCAGCCGGCTGGCCATGGTATAGATCGGCGATACGGTCCAGCTAGCGGGGCTCAGGAGCCTCCTTCTCGGCCCATCGAGGACAAAAGCCTGCTGAAGCCTTGGAGGCATTTGTTTTGTTTACGATACGAGACTGGCCGCCCCGCGTTTGCTAATTTGCCGCAGGCGCGCGCCGGTGGAGGCTCGGGTGCAGGTAGCGAGGACAGTCGTCGAGTTGAGACAGAGTCTCGCCGCCTGGCGCAAAGCCGGCGAGCGCATCGGCCTTGTGCCGACGATGGGCGCGCTGCATCGGGGCCACATGGCGTTGGTTGCCGCGGCGCGCGCTGCTTGCGACCGGGTTGTCGCGACAATTTTTGTCAATCCAAAGCAGTTCGCCCCAAACGAGGATCTCGGCGCCTACCCGCGCCGCGAGGCCGCCGATCTCGACCTGCTGCAATCCGCGGGTGTCGATCTCGCTTTCGTGCCTGCTGCCGGTGAAATTTATCCGCCGGAATTTTCGACCCTGGTTCGGGTCGGCGGGCTTAGCGAAGGGTTGTGCGGCGCCCATCGGTCCGGTCATTTCGATGGCGTCGCCACGGTTGTAGCGAAGCTCTTGATCCAATCGCTGCCGGACAGCGCCTATTTCGGTGAAAAGGACTATCAGCAACTGCTCGTCATCCGCCGCTTGGTGCGCGATCTCGACATCCCGGTGAGGATCGAGGGTGTCGCCACCGTACGCGAACCGGATGGGCTGGCGCTGTCTTCGCGCAACGCCTATTTATCGCCTGGGGAACGGCGCGTCGCCGCCAATCTCGCTCGGGTCCTGAGCGAGATCGCCGCCGCTCTCGAACGCGAACCCAGCGGCGTCGCCCGCGAGATCGCGCGCGGTCGCGCGGAACTCGCAAGCTGCGGCTTCGCTCTCGAATATCTCGAAATTCGCGACGCCGAAAATTTGGCGCCGGTGACGCGCGTCGTCCGCACGCCTTGTCGCGTGCTCGCCGCCGCCTATCTCGGCCGCACCCGGCTGATCGACAACATGCCGATCACGCGGTCCGCGTCAGACTGATCGCGTCCCGCCACATCCGACAACCGCCCCCGATTACCTCATCCCCACAGCCGGTCGCTCGCGATCCGCGCGCCTTCGCCAAGGGCCCTGAGCTTTGCCCATACGACGGACGGCGCCACCGCGTTGTCGACAAAAGCAAAGGTCGCAAAGCCGCAATCGGCGCCGGCAATGACCCGCTCGCGGCCGACGACATCCGCGAAATTGGCGATGCGCTGGGCGATCAGCCGGGGATGCTCGACAAAATTGGTCGTCGAGTCGATGACGCCGGGGATCAGCACCTTGTCATCGGGGATCCTGGCGCCGCGCAGATCCTCCCATTCATGGGCGTGGCGGGGATTGGCGGCCTCGAAGGACAGCCCCGACGGGCGCGCCCTGATCGCGACATCGAGGATCTTGGCGAGCGGGATATCGTGGGTGTGCGGCCCCTCGTAATTGCCCCAGCACAGATGCATGCGCATCGCATCGGGCGGAATGTTCGCGGTGGCGTGGTTGAGCGCGGCGATGTTGCGCTCGGCAACGCGCAGGAATTCGTCGTCGGACAAGTGCTGGTACTGATTGTGCCGGGCCGAGCCGAGGTCCGGCGCATCGATCTGCAAAATAAAGCCGGCCTGATGGATCGCCTCGTATTCTTCCTTCAGCGCGTCGGCCAGCGCCGCGACATAGGCGTCTTCGTTCTGGTAGTAGCGGTCGGGAACGAACTTGGTCAGCACGCCGGGCGACGCCGCGTTCATGAACGCCTCGACCGGCTTTTCGGCGGCACAGGCGGCGGCGAGATTGGCGATGTCGACTTCGAGCGGCCGGTGGTCGTCATACGCGACCGTCCCGATGCAGCACGGCACCGCCTCGCGGCTGAACCACGAGGTGCCGCCGCGCTTTTGGTTGAGCCGCGCGTGAAAATCGGGGTGGTCGAGCAAGTCGCGATGCGTCGCGGTCGGCGGCGGCCGGTCGTTCGCCCCGCCGGGAAACGCGGCGATCCCCGACAGCCGATGGCGGACGTAAAAGGTGTAGGAGATCTTGCCAAATTCGCCGTCGCAGACGCTGTCGATGCCGGCCGTGACCTGTTTTCTGACGGCGTCGTGGACCGAGGCGGCAAGACAGGCGTCGAATGCCGACTGCTCGACCGGCCGCCCGGCTTCGCGCGCTTCGAGAAATTCGAGTAGATCAGGCGGGCGCGGCAGGCTGCCGACATGGGTCGTCAAAATACGCTCTGCGCTGTGCTGCATCCCTCGACCCCTGGTAGGACGTTCACTCGGCACCGACCGGCCGATAGGCGTGCCGCGTCAGCGCGCGTGAACGCAGCGGGCGCAAAACAAACAATGCCAGACCGACGACGACAAAATTCATGATCGCCGTGACCAGGAACACCATACGCCAGCTACCGGTCGCGGCAACGATGACATTCGCCACCGGCACGAGAAACGCCGAGGCCCCCTTGGCGGTGTAGAGCAGGCTGAGATTGGTGGTCGCGTATTTCGGGCCGAAGCTGTCGGTGCAAGTCGATGGGAACAGGCTGAAGATCTCGCCCCAGGTCAGGAAAATGAGGCCGGCGAAGATTACGAACGCCCAAGGGGCGGTCCCGACGGATCCCAACAGCCAATAGCTGATCCCGCCGAGGCCAAAGGCAATCGCCATCGTGTATTCGCGGCCGATATTGTCCGAAATCCAGCCGAACAAGGGGCGCGCCGCGCCATTGGCGACATTGTCGACGAGCAGGGCCACGGTCAGCGTCGTAGCGCCGGCGAATAGAATGATGCTGGCGACATGGAAATCGCGCGCGATCAGCGCGATCTGGGCGGTCGCCATCAAGCCGCTCGCCGAAACCAGCACGAACATCAGATAAAGCAGCCAGAAGACCGGCGTCGCCAGCATCGCCCGCGGCGAAAAGCTCTCGCTGGTCTGGATCACCTTGGGGGCCGCGACGTCGGGCGTCTCGCCGGGATAGGGCGAGCGCATCAGCCAGGCCAGCACAAAGACGATCGCGCCCTGCACCAGCCCGAACCAGAAGAACGCCGTCGCATAGCCATGACCATCGATGACCGCGCGGATCGGGACGACGGTCAGCGCCGCGCCGGCGCCAAACCCGGCCGCAGTCAGCCCAACCGCGAGGCCGCGCCGGTCGGGAAACCACTTGACCGCGTTGCCGACGCATGTCGCGTAGATCGCGCCGGCGCCGACGCCCGACAGCGCCGCGCCGAGGTAAAGCGTCGCCAACGTAGCGGCGCCCGAGTTGATGATCCAGCCGGCCGCGATCGTGATCCCGCCAAAGGCGACCATCAGGCGCGGCCCGTTTTTCGCCCCGATCCGATCGACGATCCAGCCCTCGACCGGCGTCAGCCAAGTTTCGAGCGCGACAAACAGGCTGAACGCGATCTGGATGTCGGCGACCGACCAACCGTGCGTCACGCTCATCGGATGGACGAACAGGGTCCATCCGTACTGCAGGTTGGCAATCATCACCATACAGAGGATGCCGACGATCAGCTGCAGCCAGCGGTTGGCGGCCGCCGCGGAGGGTGATTGGGCAGAAGTTGTGCGCGTGAGTGATGCGCTCTGCATCGGTCATTCCTCCCTAGCGCAATATCGGCTTGCGGCGGCGATCCGCGCGCGCCGACCGGTACGGATTGAACCGTCTTAACCGTGGCTTAAAGATTTCGCCGATGTCCGTCAACCGGCGAGGGGGTTCGGCTGGCGCTGCGCAAACCTTGCCGACGCGGTTGGGGCGGGGCATGCTGCGGCTCGCCGATAAAGCAGCACCCGGGGGAAGACGATGAAGACGAGTCAAGATCGCATTCTGACGACCCATGTCGGCAGCCTGCCGCGCCCGGCCGAATTGAAGCAGCTGCTCGTGCGCAAGGACCAGGGCGAGGCGTACGACGCCGAGGAACTCGCGCAGCTGGTACGCGAGGCGGTGCTCGACATCGTCCGTCGCCAGGCCGCGGTCGGCGTCGACATCGTCAACGACGGCGAAATGTCGAAGCCCGGCTACTCGACCTACATCGCCGACCGGCTGACGGGGTTTGCCGGCCACCAGCCGGCGAAGCCGCGGCTCGACACCCGCGACCACCCGGACTTTGCCGCCGCATACGAGCGGATGACCGGCAGCAACGTCGCCCGCCGCGCTGTCTGCGTCGGCCCGATCGAATGGCAGGATCGACGGCCGCTGCAGCAGGATATCGCAAATCTGCGCGCCGCACTCGACGAGGTCGAGGCGACCGAGGGGTTTATGACCGCGGCCTCACCCGGTCTTGTGCCGGTGTTCCAGAACAATTCGTTTTATCCCTCGCACGAGGCCTATGTCGAAGCGATCGCCGCGGCGATGCAGGAGGAATACGAGGCAATCGTTGGCGCCGGTTTTGTCTTGCAGCTCGATTGCCCGGATTTGGCGATGGCGCATCACACGAGCTTTCAGGAGTTGAGCGAGGACGATTTTCTGAAGCGCGCCGCTTTCCACGTCGAGGTGCTGAACCACGCCTTGCGCAACGTGCCGGCCGATCGCACGCGGATCCATATCTGCTGGGGCAATTACGAGGGGCCGCACGACCACGACATCGCGTTCGCAAAGGTGGCGCCGATCCTGGTCAAGGCCAAACCCCAGGCGCTCGTTGTCGAGGCCGCCAATCCGCGCCACGCGCACGAATGGGCCGTGTGGCAGGACACCAAATTGCCTGACGACAAGATCCTGATTCCGGGGGTGCTCGACACCTCGACCAATTACGTCGAGCATCCCGAGCTGGTCGCCGAGCGGATCTGCCGCTTTGCCGACATCGTCGGCCGCGAGCGGGTCATCGCCGGCAGCGATTGCGGGTTTGGCACCTTTGCCGGCTATGGCAAGCTCGACCCCGGCATCTCGTTCAAAAAACTCGCCGCGATGGCCGAAGGCGCCGCGATCGCCTCGAAGCGGTTATGGGGGCGTTGATCATGAGGCTGGTGCGCCGCTGAGCCGAAACGACCTGCTTCGGGGCATTGTCTTCATTTGTCTTCCCGGCGTAGGCCGGGACCCACCGATCCGCCTTCGAGCGGCATCAGGACTGGGTCCCGGCCTGCGCCGGGAAGACGATAAATGAAGCGGTCCCAATGCCCGCAAACCGCCGAGGCGGAATACTGCTGCAATTATCCTGATTGTGTCGTTACGCGGGCGTGGACGCCTCAGGCGAGGTCGAGGAGGGCGGGGGGTGCGGCGCTGCGCAATAACGCCTTGCGCGCCTGCCACTGGCCGGCGGGGTCCAGGGTTTCGAGAAACTGGACTTCGCCGCCCGAATAGAGCGCTACAGGCAGCCCGTCGCGGTAAAGGATACGATTTCCCATCAGGCCGGCGAGTTTGGAGCCGGGGGTCAGGATGCCGACAAGGTTGAGCGGGTCGGCGCCCGACAGCGACACGCAGATGTCGGAGGCCGGCTTGCGCCGGATCGCTCGCAACAGTCCGATCGCGTCGGGCAACGCGAACTGCTCGCCGGCAAAGCCCGCGACAAAGCGGCCGCCGCGGATCTCGCCGCGGGCTTCGAGCCGGCGGTAGACGCGCAGCAATTCCCGCCACGGCGGCAGCCACGGCGCTTCGCGTTCGAGCATCCGCCAGAACACGACGCCGTAGCGGCGCAGCAGCGCGCGGGCGATGTGCTCGACGATCTCATTTGCCGGCCGCGCCGCGCCGCGCCGCGCCAAGGCCCAGCGGCCGGCATCCGCCATGCCGAAGATCGGCCGCCGGCGGCGCCGCGACCGTTTGTCGGCCGGCACCAGCAAGGCGCGCAGCCCGGCGAAGCTGTCCGAATTGACGAGCCCCAGCGCCACCAGCTCGGCCAGCGCCTCTTCGACCTGTGGAGCAAGCAAATGCGCGCTCTCGACCAGCTCGTCGAAAAAAGAAGCACCGTGCTCGCGAATGCAATCGGCGACCGCGCGCGCCTTCGCGCTTGGTTGCGCCGCCTCGGCGCTTGGCGACAAGGATGCCCACACCGGCACGTGCCGGCGCGGCAGCAGCGCAATCGGCGTCGACCGCACCGGCGAGGCGCCGCGCTCGTTCGGGCGGGCGGCAGGTGGCCGCAACCGCGCCCAGGCGACACGGCCGGCGAGGCATTGGTCGTCGAGCCAAACCGGCTCGTATTCGGAAAGCCGTGCCGGCAGGATCTCGGTTTCCCACGCACCGGCCGGCGCCTGAAAGCCTTCGAGCTGGCCGATCAAGGCTTCGAGCGCATCCGGCCCTTCCATGCGCGCATCAGGCGCTACGCGCTGCCAGTCGAACAGAAAGCGCATAAAATCGCGCGCCGCGACCGGCTCGATCTCGGCCCGCAGGCGGTTGACCGTGTAGCGATGGATGCGCGCGAGCAGCCGCCGCTCGCACCATTCGTCTTGCTCGATGCCGGGGGTGAAGCGTCCGCGCAGGGCAAATCCTTCGGCCTCGAGTGCCGCCAGGGCGGCGGCAATGTCGCTGTCGTCGAGCCCGAGGGTCGCGGTGAGCGCGTCCTTGGTCGCCGGCCCCTGACCTTCGAGCCGGCCGCGCAGGATTTCGACAAGCGCCGCGTCGCGCTCCCACTCTTTTTGGTAAGCGGCAGGCGTGACGATTGGTGGGTCGAGTTTTAGATTCGGCCACAGCGCCTCAAACAGCGGCAGCCGCTCGGCGGTGATCCATAGCGCAGTTGTTGTGCCCGCTCCAATTTCGTCATTCCTGCGAAAGCGGGAATCCGGGGCTAGAGCGGAAGCGTTTGCCCCTGGACCGCCGCTTTCGCGGGGGTGACGGAGAAGCGCCACCCGGCGATCGCGCGCCAATTCGTCGAGCCATTCGTTCAAGCCCGGCTCGGCATCGACTTCCGCCGCGGTGATAAAGCTGAGCCAGTCGAGCGCGTCATGCAATTCGTCGGCATTCGCCGGGTCGGGCCAGGCCTCCTCGCGCACCCGCTCGATCGCCTGGACATCGAGCCGGCCGAGCTCCTCGGCCTCGTCGGGCGCGAGCCAGCGGCGCGCCATCACCGCCTGGGTCCGGCGCTCTTCGAGCGGCGCGTCGTCGAGATAGGCATAGGGCCGCGCCGACAGCACTTCGAGAGCGAGCGGCGACGGCTCGGTCAGGTCGCGTGCGACGATGCGGACCTCGCCGGCCTCGATGCCACAAAGCAGCCGTTCCAGCCCGCTTGCGTCCATCGCATCGTCGAGGCAGTCGGCGATCGTCTGGCGGACCAGCGGGTGATCGGGAATCTCGCGCGCGCCGGTCAGATTTTCGGCGCAGGCGATCTGGTCGGGGAAGATCGCCGCCAGCAGGTCCTCGGCATCCATGCGCGCGAGCGGCGGGGGCACCTTCTTGCCGCCGCGAAAGCGCGGCAAGGACAATGCCACCCCGGCGACCCAGCGCCAGCGGGTCGTGAACATCGGCGCGTCGAGCAATGCCTCGACCAGGAGCTGCCGCACACTCGCCGAGTGCAGATAGCGCTGTACTTCGGCGAGATCGAAACTGTGCGCCGTGGTCAAGGACAGCACGATGTTGTCTTCCGTCGCCGCCGCTTGCAGCTCGAAATTGAACTTGCGGCAAAAGCGCTTGCGCAGTGCCAAGCCCCAGGCGCGGTTGACGCGGCTGCCATAAGGCGAATGGATGACGAGCTGCATGCCGCCGACCGCGTCGAAAAAGCGCTCGAACACGATCGTGTCATGGGTCGGCAGCACGCCGAGCGCCGCCCGTGCCGCCGCCAGGTATTCGAAAAGCTGGTCGGCGGCAGGTTCGGCGATCCCGATTTCGTCGATAAGCCACCGAAGCGCGCTTGTCCCTCCCACCCTTTGCCCCCCTGCGTGCCGGGGAGGGTTAGGGTGGGGGCTGGCGGAGTGGGCGCCCAAGGTCGGCAACCGGTCGGAAATCTCGCGGCGCAGGCGCGAGACCGATTGCGACAGCTCGTCGCTGCGGCCGGGGGCCTCGCCGAGCCAGAACGGAATGTTCGGCGCCATCCCTTCGGCGTCGGCGACGCGCACGGTGCCGCGCTCGACGCGCAAAATGCGGTACGAGGTATTGCCGAGCTGAAAGATGTCGCCGGCCAGGCTCTCGACGGCAAAATCCTCGTTGACGGTGCCGATCGTCTGGTTTTCCGGCTCCAGAAGGACCTGATAATCGGCGTTGTCGGGGATCGTGCCGCCCGAGGTCAGCGCCACTAGCCGGGCACCGCGGCGCCCGCGCAGCCGGTTGTTGACCGCGTCGTGGTGGATCAGCGCGCCGCGCCGCCCGCGCCGCGTCGTGAACCCCCCTGCCAACATCGCGACGACGGCGGCGAAATCCTTGCGCTGAAGATCGTGGTACGGCCAGGAGCGGCGGAACAGCGCGTAGAGCGCATCCTCGCTCCATTCCTGTGTCGCGGTTTCGGCGACGATCTGCTGCGCCAATACATCGAGCGGCCCTTTCGGGATGGTCAGCTGGTCGAGCTCGCCGCGGCGCACGCTGTCGAGCAATGCGGCGCATTCGACAAGTTCGTCGCGCGACAATGGGAAAAGCCGGCCCTTGGGGGTGCCGTCGACCGCATGCCCCGAGCGGCCGACGCGCTGCAGAAAGGTCGCGATCGCGCGCGGCGAGCCGAGCTGGCAGACGAGGTCGACATCGCCGATGTCGATGCCGAGCTCGAGCGAGGCGGTCGCCACCAGCGCCTTCAAGGCGCCGGCTTTAAGCCGCTGCTCGGCGTCGAGGCGCAATTCCTTGGCGAGACTGCCGTGATGCGCCGCCACATGATCGGCGCCGAGGCGTTCGGACAAATGGCGCGTCACCCGCTCGACGAGGCGGCGGGTGTTGACAAAGACCAGCGTGGTGCGGTGCTCGCGGACGAGATCGGCGAGGCGGTTGTAGACCTCCTGCCAGACATCGCCGGACATGACCGCTTCGAGCGGCGAGGGTGGAACCTCGATCGCCAGATCGCGGGCGCGGCGGTGGCCGGTGTCGATGACCGTGTAGTCGCCGCCCGCGGCGCCGACCAGGAAACGCGCGACGGTTTCGATCGGCTTTTGCGTCGCCGACAGACCGATCCGCAGCAGCCGGTCGCCGGCGAGCGCGGCGAGCCGTTCGAGCGACACAGCGAGGTGGCTGCCGCGCTTGTTCGCCGCGACCGCGTGGATTTCGTCGACGATGACGGTCAGCGTCGTCGCCAGCATCGCCCGGCCGGACCCAGAGCCAAGCAGGATATAGAGCGATTCCGGAGTGGTGACGACGATGTGCGGCGGCCGGCGGCCCATCTGCTGGCGTTCGCCCGGCGGCGTGTCGCCGGTGCGCACCCAGCTGCGGATCTCGACATCCGGCAGGCCCTGCTCGCGCAACACCGCGCGAATCCCGGCGAGCGGCACTTCGAGGTTCTTGCGGATGTCGTTCGACAGCGCCTTCAGCGGCGAGACGTAGACGATCTGCGTCTCGTCGCGCAATTCGCCCGCCAACCCCTGGCGCACCAGCCCGTCGATCGCCGCGAGAAAGGCGGCGAGGGTCTTGCCCGAGCCCGTGGGTGCCGCGATCAGCACATGGCGGCTGGCCTGGATCGCCGGCCACGCTTCGGCCTGCGCCGCCGTCGGTGCGGCAAAGCTGCGCTCGAACCAGGCGGCGACGGCGGGGTGAAACAGCGAGAGCGGAGTCACTAGGGAAGGATAACAGAAGAGCGGGTATCCGACTCAGGCCACGGACCCGAATGAGTTATAATGGTGTCGCCCTTGCCGGAGCGCCAGCCGTTCCCGCCCCCCCCATTGCGCGCTCACGGCGGCACCTTCTGCAAGCGGCGGATGAATTCGGGGGTGCTGATCCGGTATTCCCAATAGTCGACCAGCGCCGATTCATTCAGCGCAATCCATTGGCTGACCAGCTGCAGGTCAGCAGCCGATAATTGCCCGGCGACCAGCCGGGAGGCGGGCCGCACTGCGACTGTCGCGAGGTTACCCGGCAACATTCGCGTGCCGTGCGATTGATTGACCTTGATGCGTACGTCGTGGCGCGCGTGGCCACGCTCCGATGCCCAGATTACCATCGGCAAGCCGGTGTCGTCCGGAAACAGGTTCGCCATCTTGAACAGCGTGTCGTTGTCGATCTCGCCGGTCATGATGGCGTTCCACAATGTTTCGCCGATAGCCGAAATTTACTTATGCACAGATGACGTCACTTGTCCGCCGGATTCGCTGGTTATCCACAGCCGCGGCGGGTTCAGATTTCGCCTTCCTGTTTCAGCATGCGCACGGTTTTGCGCAGCGCCGCGACCGTGTCCTCCAACTCGGGCTCGCCATGGGTGGCGGAGACGAGGCCGCCGGGGCTGGCGCTGAAATCGACGCCGTTCGTCATCATCGCCAGCCGCAATTTGTGGACGATGCCGGCCTGGCGGTTGCCGGTCAGGCTCGCGGTCGATTGTTGATGCGGGTCGAACCGGGTGGGCGTGATCGCGACATGGTCGGGATTGGTGAAGATGTGGAGCATCGAGAATGTTCCGTAGGCGGCCCACGGCAGCCGTTCCTCCTCAAACACCTCGTTGACGCGGCGGCGCAGGTTCTCGCCATAGCGGTTGGCGTGGGCGCAGGCGTCGGTCGTGCCGACGATCTCCAACGCCGCGACCCCAGCCGCGGCCGACAACGGGTTGGCGTTGAAGGTGCCGGGATGGGCGATCTTTTCGCGGTCGGCGGCCTTGGTCACTTGAAAGTCGAGCAGGTCGAGGATGTCCTTGCGCCCGGTGACCGCACCGCCGGGCAAGCCGCCCGACAGGATCTTGGCCAAGGTCGTCAAATCGGGGGTGATGCCGTATTCGGCCTGCGCCCCGCCCGGCGCCACGCGAAACCCGGTGACGACCTCGTCAAAGATCAGCAACACGCCGTGTTGGCGGGTCAGTTCGCGCAGCGCGTGCAGGAATTGCGGGTCTATCGGCAGCCGCGCGCCATGCGCACCGGTCGGCTCGAGGATCGCCGCGGCGATGTCGTCATGCTGCTCCAAGAGGCGCGCGAGCCCGTCGGCGTCGTTCTGCTCGGCGAGCAACACGTTGCCGGCGACACCGGGCAATACGCCGGTCGTCGGGCTGCCGTCGAAATGATTGGCGAAGCCCGAGGTCATGTGGTCGTGCCAGCCGTGGAAATGATGCTTGAAGCGGATGATCTTCGACTTGCCGCTAAAGGCGCGGGCGAGCCGCACCGCCATCAATGTCGCCTCGGTGCCCGACGACGTAAAGCGCACCCGCTCGGCCGACGGCACCAGCTTCAGCACCCACTCGGCCCAGGCGATCTCGGTCTCGTGGCTGGCGCCGTAATGCGTCCCGCGCTCGATCTGCTCGTGCACCGCCGCGACGACCTTGGGGTGCGAATGGCCGAGCAATAGCGCGCCGTGGCCGCCGAAATAATCGACGTATTCGTTGCCGTCGACATCCCATTTGCGCGGCCCCTTGGCGCGGGTGATGTAAACGCCGTAGGGCTCGATGTAGCGCGAATCATGGGTGATGCCGCTCGGGAACAGATGGTTGGCCTTGTCGGCGGCGGCCGCCGATCCCGGTGTTGCGGCGCGATAGGCGGCGATGATCGGCGAATTCGTCGTCACCGTGTCGGGCATGGCGGTCACTCCTCGGACGGAAAGCCGATCCTCGGGCTCGTTTTATGCTGTTGGAGAAGCCTGGCCAAGTAGAGAGAGGCGCGCGGAGATGCGGGCCGGCGCTTTCGACGCGCATCCGCTCGCGGATTTGGCGCGGCGCCTCGGCATTGCGCAAGCTGAGTTCGGAAACGAGAAGGGCCACCCCGCGGGGCGGCCCTCCTTTACCCAAATACCGGCGGCCGATCGCGGCCGCGCGCCGTCGCCTTCAGTCAGGCGCGGATCTCCACAGAAGCGGGGATCCTGGTCACGGCAGCGGACGACCGCGGTTTATGGTTAGACACAGGATCACCTCCTTTCAGTTGTTGCGCCAAAGGATCCCAAGGCTACGGGATGGTCGCGCCGGTGGCAAGCAATTGTTCGCGATCGAGCGGGATGGCATGCCGGCGGTTTCGCGGTAGAGTGCGCAAACAACTGGATTATCAGGGGAGAAGCGACCATGCGCCGCAGCGAGGAGCGGATTCTGACGACCCACACCGGCAGCCTGCCGCGCCCACCGGAGCTGACCCGGCTGCTGATCCGCCGAGCGCGCGGCGAATCGATCGACCCCGCCGAGTTCGACCGGCTCGGACAGCAGGCGTTGCGCTGGGTGGTCGGCAAACAGGCCGAAGCCGGCGTCGATATCGGCAACAACGGCGAACAGCAGCGCGAGGGCTTTTTCCTGCACATCCGCCACCGGATGAGCGGGTTTGGCGGGTCTTGGCAGCGCCGCACCCGCGCCGATGCGCTGCGCTATCCGGTGTTCCGCCGGATCATGGAGGAGCAGCTCGCCGCGCGTGAGGCGGTCAGCAACATGGGGCCGCCGAAAGCAATCGGGCCGGTGCGCTATCTCGGCCGCGCGGCGATCGAGGCCGAGTGCGGGGATTTCCGCGCCGCCCTCGCCGACACCGGCACGCAATTCGTCGAGCCGTTCCTGACCGCACCCTCGCCCGGCATCATCGCCGGTGCGATGAAAAACGAGCATTACCCGACCGAGTTGGCCTATCTCGACGACCTCGGTGCTGCGCTGCGCGAGGAATACGAAGCCATCGTCAACGCCGGCTTTCTGTTGCAGCTCGACTGCCCCGACCTGGCGCTCGAACGCCATCTCTCCTATCAGGACCGGCCGCTCTCCGACTTTCTTGGTTTTGTCGAGCGCGTCGTCGCGACGATCAACACCGCCCTCGTCAACATCCCGCGCGAAGAAGTGCGGCTCCATGTCTGCTGGGGCAATTACGAAGGGCCACATGACAGCGACGTGCCGCTATCGGACATCCTGCCGATCCTGCAGCAGGCCAAGGTCGGCGCGTTTTTCTTGCCCTTCGCCAATTCGCGCCACGCGCACGAATACAAGGTCTTTGGAAAGCAACCGCTCGCCGACGACCAGATCCTCGTTGCCGGGGTCATCGACAGCCTGACCAATTTTGTCGAGCACCCCGAAACCGTCGCCGACCGGATCGAGCGGGTGGCGCAAATCGTCGGCGACCCGCACCGCGTCATCGCCGGCACCGATTGCGGCTTTGACACCTCGGCCGGGATGGGCCGCGTCGCCGAGGATGTCGTGTGGGCTAAGCTTACAGCGCTCGCCGAGGGCGCCCGCCTCGCCTCGGCGCGGCTCGGGATGGGATAGCGGCACCGCTGCGCGCCGGGCAAAGCGCCCGACTAGCCCTTGAGGCGCTTGCTGCACTCGCTATAGTAACCGCCGCCCTTTTGAATCCAGCGCAACCCGCCATTGGCATTGGCGGTTTTATTGGCGTGGTATTGGTCGAGACAGGTGTGCATCCGCGCCTTTCCTGCAGTCTCGCCGGAATATTTCGTCGAGACCGCGGCGGGAAACACGGCATTGCCGGCCGGCATCGGTGGTTTGCTCTTGTTCGAGGCAACGGTTGGCGGCGATTGGCTCGCGGCGGAAGGTGTTGCGGCTGCCTGCGGGCCGGCCGCGCCGCATTGCGTCTTGCGGAAATCGGCCCATTTCATGCCGTTGAGCGTCCCGGCCTGCTGTGCCGCCTGATACTTGGCGCTGCACTCTTTCATCGACAACGCCCGCGCGGGTGGCACACCGCCGAGCGCAATTACGGCGATCACCAGCATGACCGATGCCACAGCCGAGCGGATCATCATCAAACGCCCCCTTGTGTAGACGCCGGCCCCCGTTTTGACGCCGGCCCCGTTTTGACGCTCGATTGACGAAATGGGGAGATAGTCCTGTTTATTAAATGGCAAAAAAGGGCGGACCGGGAACCCGCCGGCGTACGCCTGCCGCAAACCCGGTGGGATCGGGGTTGCGGCGCGGTTGGCCGACGGGGTTAAATCGGCGGCACCCAAGTATCGGAGAATGGCGATGAGCGACGCGACACCCTGGGTCGATCCCGAGCTTCTGGCGGCGGGGGCATTGCTGCAGCGCGGCGGATATGTGGTGCCCGACCGCACCAAGGCGCCGCTCTCCGAGGTGCGCGCGGCGCAAGACCGGGTCGGCGCGTTTCTCGGGGAAGGCTCGGCGCCGCTAAAGCACGAGCGTGACATCAGCCTTCCCGGCCCGCACGGGCAGGTGCCGTGCCGGCTCTATCTGCCGGACGACGCCGAGCGGCCGCCATTGATCGTTTACGCTCATGGCGGCGGGTTTATGCAGGGCAGCCTGCCCTCGTGGGACGCGATGCTGCGCGAGTTGGTGCGGCAATCCGGGGCGGCGGCGCTGTCGGTCGACTACAAGCTTTCGCCCGAGCACCGTTTCCCAAAAGCGTTCGAGGAGATGGTGGCGGTGATCCGGCTTGCCGCGCGCGAAGGTGCCGGGCTCGGCATCGACCCGACGCGGCTCGCGGTCGGCGGCGATTCGGCCGGCGGCAATCTGGCGCTCGCCGCGGCGATGGCATTGCGCGACGAGGGGCTCGGTGCCGTGCGCTTTATGCTGCTGATCTACGGCGTCTACTCGACCGACAGCGAGAGCCCGTCATGGCAGCGCTTTGGCCAAGGCGCCGGGCTGTCGCAGACCCAGATGCGGTGGATCTGGGAAACCTATCTCGAAGGCCCGGAGCAGCAGCAGGATTGGCGCGCCGCACCGATCCTCGGCAACCTTGCGGGGTTGCCGCCGGCCCATCTGATCGTCGGCAGCCTCGACCCGCTGCAGGACGACAGCCACCGGCTGGCGGCGGCGCTCGCGCAAGCCGGCGTGCCGCATACCCTCAAGGTCTATGACGGGATCAACCACGGCTTTATCCGCTACGGCAGGCTGATCGGAACGTCGCGGCGCGCGCTCGGCGAAAGCGCCGCCGCGCTGCGCCAAGCGATGGCCGCGACGTAGCAAAGTACGACCGCGACGAGCCGGTCGTCACAGCGGCGAGGCGGGAAGGCTGCGCCGGCGGCTCCTGCCGTCGGGGGCGGAACGCTGGCCGGCGGGGCCTGCGCTGCGGGTCAAATTGAAGGCGGTGTTGACGAGAGCAACGTGCGAGAAGGCCTGCGGGAAGTTGCCGAGCTGGCGCTTGGCGCGGGGATCGTATTCCTCGGCGAGTAGGCCGACATCGTTGCGCAGCGACAACAGATGTTCGAACAATGCCCGCGCCTCGGCGACGCGGCCTTGGAGGATGTAGTTGTCGGCGAGCCAAAAGCTGCAGGCGAGAAAGGCGCCTTCGCCCGGCGGCAGCCCGTCGACGCCCTCGCCGGTGTCGTAACGGAAGACCAGCCCGTCGAGCAACAGCCGCTTTTCGATCGCCTCGACCGTGCCTGTCATGCGGGGGTCGGTCGGCGGCAAAAAACCGACCAGCGGCAACAGCAGCAATGCCGCATCGAGCGACTTCGACCCGTAGGCCTGGACAAAGCTGCCCAGCTCGGGGTCGAAGGCGTTGGCGCAGACATCGGCGTGAATCTCGTCGCGGATCTCGCGCCAGGCTTGAACCGCCTCGCCCTCATTACCGCCATCGAGCCGCTCGGCGATCTTGATTGCCCGGTCGAAGGCGACCCACGCCATCGCCTTCGAATGGGTGAAATGCTGCGGCGGCCCCCGCACCTCCCAGATCCCTTCATCGGGGTCGCGCCAGATCCCCGCCAGATGATCGAGCACGGCGCGGACGATCGGCGCCGCCCGGTCAGCCGGCGGCAGGCCGTTCAATTGAGTGTGGTAAAAGGCGTCGAGGATCTCGCCATAGATGTCGAGCTGGGTCTGGTTCGAGGCGGCATTGCCGATCCGCACCGGGCGCGAGTCCTCATATCCGGGCAGCCACGGCGCCTCCCATTCGGTCAACCGGCGCTCGCCGCCGATCGCGTACATGATCTGGATCTGATCCGGGCTGCCGGCGACCGCGCGGAACAGCCAGTCGCGCCACGACCGCGCCTCGCCGGAATAGCCGGCATGCGTCAGCGCCAACAGGGTAAACGTCGCGTCGCGCAACCAGCAATACCGGTAATCCCAATTGCGCGGCCCGCCGAGTTGCTCGGGAAGCGAGGTCGTCGGTGCGGCGACGATGCCGCCGGTCGGCGCAAAGGTCAGGCCCTTCAGCACCGCGAGCGAACCTTTGACGGTATCGCTCCACGGCCCGGCCGGGGCGCACTGCGCGCTCCATTGCCGCCAGAAGGCGAGCGCATTGTGCAACGCGCGCTCGGCGTCGACCGGCCGCGGCGGCGGCTGGTGCGAGGCGCCGTAGGTCAGCACGAAAGGGACGGTTTCCCCGCCTGAAATCTCGAATTCGCCGACCGTCTTCAGATCTTCGCCGATTAGCTGCACCGGCGTGCGCAAAACCACCCGCTCCGGCCCGGCGATGGCGGAGATGCCGCCCTCCCCCAGCCGCTCGACCCACGGCACCAGATAGCCGTAGTCGAAGCGCAGGACGATTTCGACCTGCATCTTCACCCGGCCGCGCAGCCCGCGCACCAAGCGCACCAGGTCGAGCGAGCCGTGCCGCGGGCGGAAGAAGTCGATCACCTCGACCGCACCCTCCGCGGTTTCGAAAGTCGTCGCCAGCACCAGCGAGGCTTCGACATAACGGCGTTCGATTTTGGGGTCGGGATCGCAGGGTGCGATCAGCCAGCGCCCATGTTCGGGCTGGCCCAGGAGGGCAGCAAAGCAGGCGGGCGAATCGAACCGCGGCAGGCAGAGCCAGTCGATCGAGCCGTTGCGTCCGACCAGTGCGGCGGTGCCGCAGTCGCCGATCAGCGCGTAATCCTCGATCCGCAGGTTCGTCATTCGGAAAGTCCCCTTGCGCCGCTCTCGCTAAAGCAACGGTGCAACCGGCCCGGCGGTCAAGGGATTCGCTCGCATTGTTGGCGCGGCCTCTCGCGCGCGATCGGAAATATCGGCGATAACGAGAGCGCCAAGCGGCCGGTCGGACGCGGCGCTCCCGTTGGCGGCTCAGAATCCGCCGTGGCCGCTTGCCTTTGGCCCCGCATTATCCGAATACGGGCGATACCAGACATAAGGGTCCCAAAACGTCAACGGTGCCGGATAAGGATTACCCAAATAAGTTCGATAAGGCCAGCCATAAGGATTGCTGTAGCCGGAGTAGTAATACGGATAGCCGGAGGTCGGGTAATTCTGCCAAACGGGACTAGGATAATAGGCGGTTTGCGCTTGCGCGCCGGCGGCGCCCGCGAGCAACAGGCCAATTCCAAATACTGCCGGCTTTGCGATTTTCCACATGGCAAACCTCGAAGCTTGAGTGCCCGGTTCGAAAACAAGTGCAAATGATCAGGATACTAATCGTCATTCTCGCGAAAGCGCGAACCCAGGGGCAAGCGACGTGCGGTCGCCACTGGACCTCCCGCTTTCGCGGGAGCGACGTCGAATGCTGCGATCGAATGCTTCATTTCGGGTCATACACCGAGAGATCGTGATGTTTGCTAAACAGAACCGGCCGCGGATGGTTCAACCTCGTCGGATCGACCCGGATGCGCGACTGGACCCCGGTCAGCGCTTCGATTCGCTTGACGCCGGTCGGACAGAGCGGTTCGTCTCGATCCAACCACAGCCAAGTTGACGGCGCTCAATGCGGTTCCCCCCGGCCCCGGGCAAGATATGGCCGCAATCACCTGCTGGGGGACATGCCGTTGTGGAAGCGGCTGCCAGGCCCTACCTCTGTCTGATAGAAGCAGCCGTCGAGCGGCAGTGGATCTGGAGACGAACTGATGACGATTGCGAGGACGCGCTGGGGCTTGAGCGGCAAGGTCGTCGCGCTGTCTCTGGCGCTGATCGGCGGCATCTTCGCCACCGGCGCCGCCGCCCTACCGCCGAGCGCGCAGGACAGCGTGCGCGGCTTTTACGACGTGCTGCTCGCGACGATGAAAAACGGCCGCACCCTCGGGCAGAGCGGGCGTTATGCGGCGCTCGCACCGGTCGTCAACAATGTTTTCGACGTACCGTTCATGGCGCGGCTCGCCGTCGGCCCGTCCTGGGATGCCTTGTCGCCGGCGCAGCAACAGCGGATCGTCACCGCCTTTGGGCGCTATGTTTCGGCGACCTATGCCGACCGTTTCGACAGGTATTCGGGCGAGCAGCTTCAGGTCACCGGCGCCCAGCCTTATGGCGGCGGGGTCATCGTCGATACCAGGATCCTCAAGGCCGGCGAAGACCCGGTGACAATCAATTACATGATGCGCCAGCACCAGGGTGTGTGGCAGATTTCCGACGTGTATCTCGACGGCACGATCAGCCAGCTCGCGACGCAACGCTCGGAGTTTTATTCGATCCTGGCACGCCAGGGTGTGGATGGTCTGATTTCTGCGCTCGACCGCAAAGTGGATCTCTTGACCAGCAACGCCCCCCGCTCGCCCTAGCCGGCGCCGCGGAGCTGACCGCGCTTTCCGCCCGCCGGGACCCTCTCTCCCCCGGCTTGTCAATCCGAGGCGGCGGCGGGGCCGTCGGCGCCCTCCGATACTTCCGGCTTCGGCAGCCGGGTCAACGCCGCCGCCGCACCCGTGATCGGCGCGTTCAGCAACGGTTCGAGCTGGGGTTGCAATGCCTTCAACAGATGGACCGCGAGCGCGCTGCTGAACTGATACTGGGCGGCGGCCGCACCCGGGACATAGGCGGTGACCGTGCCGAAAAAGCGGTCGCCGAGGTAAAACACAAAGGTGGCGGTCCGATCGACCACCCGCTGCGAAATCAGCCGGCCGCCGCGCCCGAAACGGTCATAGCGATTATCGCCGGTGCCGGTTTTGCCGCCGACCGGCAAGAGCCCGCCATCCGCGGCATGGTAGACGCCGCCGACGGCCTTGGCCGTCCCTTCGGCGACGACCGACGACAGTGCGCGCTGCACGGTTCGCGCGACCTCGGGCGCGATGACCCGCTGCGGCTTTGGCGCCGCGACCATGTCGGTCTCGTAGGGGGTCCCGGCGGCAAATTGCAGCCGCTCGAGATCGACCGTCGGCAGCCGCACGCCGTCATTGACGATCATTCCCATCAGATCGGCGAGCGCGTCGGGCCGGTCGCCCGAGCTGCCGATCGCGGTGCCGAGGGACGGCACCAGCCGGCCGAACGGATAGCCCTGGCGCCGCCAATCCTGCAGGATTTTGTCAAACGCATCCTCTTCGAGCAGGATGCGGATGCGCAAATTCTGCTGATACGGGCTGTGGCTGTCGAAGAGCCAGGTGTAGACCCGCTGCCGCGGCTCGGCGCCGGCCGCGGTCACCTCGGCATGCGTCGCCTCGGGGTGGTCCTCCAGATAGCCGACGAGCCACAATTCGAGCGGATGGACGCCGGCGATGTAGCCGCGGTCGCGCAGCGAGACCCGGCGGGGACTCGAATCGCGGTAGAGGTCCCACAGCTCGTCGTCGCCAATCGCCGCCTGCGGCAGGTGCTGCGCCAGAAACGCGCCAAGTGCCGAGCGGCTCGCGTCGGGACGCACCGAGCGAAAAACGACCGCCAGCCGGCGCGGGTCTGGCCGCGTGCGGGTCGCCAGCAGGTCGAGCGCCTCCTGCGGGGTGCGGCCGCGATAGTCACGCCAGAAGCGATCGAGGTATTCGCGTCCCTCCTGATCGGCAAAGCGCGCTAGATAGGCCGCGCGCGCTGGATCGTCGTGGTCGTGCAACAACGCGCTCGTCTGGGTCCCATCCTGGGCGATCTCGTAGCCGACGATGTCGCGCATCAGCCGGATGAAGGCGTTGTTGATCGAGTTGGCGAAGGCCGAGGCGACGCTCGGAGTCTCGTGGTTTTCCCATTTCTCGAAATTGGCGAAGCTCTGCATGCCGCCGCCGGTGAAGAATTCGCGCGGGCTCGCCGAATAGGTGCGCTGCATCGCGGCGTCGAGCATCGTCTGCAGGCTGCGGTCCTTGGCGTCCGCCAGCCATCCGGCGGCCCAGCCGGTGATCGGGTCGTCGGTTGCCGCCGCCTCGATCGCCAGCAGCCGAGCGCGGGGCAAGGCCGCGAACCGCCGGTGCAGCGCATCGACGATATCGAGATAGGTGATCAGGGTGCGCAGCTTGGCGGTCGAGCCGAGCTGGAGTTTCGCGCCCGAATTGATGTCGAACGGCTCGTTCAGGCTGTCGGCGCGAACGCGCACAAAGTTGCTGTCCGTACCGCGCTCGTACAGCACAAAGCTCCACGCCAGCCGCGCCGGGCTGGCGCTGCCGAGCAGCTGACGGCCATAGAGGCCGAGCGAGCGGTCGTAGCCGGGATCGCCGAGCCGGCTCAGCACATCGCTGATTCGGTGCTGGGCCGCCTCGTCGATGCTCGACCAGCCGCTCAAATCGAGGCGATCGAGAGCATAGTAATTCGGCAGGTGCAGCAGCGTCACCAAATCGTCGCGCAGCTGATCGGTCGCTTTGTTGCCGGCATAGATTTCGGCGGCGGGAGGCGGCACGTCTTCGCGGAACCGCAAGGGGGCCGCGAGTGCCGCGTCGCGCAACGCCGGGTCGATCACCCCGGCATCGGTCAGCAAATGGAGGTAGCGGTCGGTCAGCCCCGCCAATGCCTGGTGATCGACGATCAGGTAATAAGCGGGCCGGCGGCCGGCCAGCAGCAGGCTCAGGACCTGGCGGTAGATTTCGCCCTGGCGCGCGAGCGCGGCCGGGGTTGCCGCCGGGATCGTCAACACCTGATCGGCCTCGGCGACATCGGTTCCGTACCAGCGCCACATCGCTTCCGGGACACCGATGATCTCGCCATAGCCGGGGCGCGAACCCAGCGGCTCCGAGTTCAAGTAAGCCGTCATGATCCGCCGCCGCGCCGCCAGCGTGTTCGGACCGTCGAGATAGGCATGGGCCGAGGCGTTGATCATTTGCCGCAGCTTTTCGACGATGCCGGGCGTGCGTCCTTCGGGCGAATGCCGAAATTTTTCGGTCTGGGTCGCGAGCGTGCTGGCGCCACCGGCGCGAAACCGCCGGTCGACCACGCCTGCGACGCGTCCTGCCGCCGCGAGCGCGAACCGGTCCCAGTTGACCGCCGGGTTGCGATCCGGCGCGCCGGGTGCAAAGAGATCGCGGTCTTCGATAAAGGAAAGGCTGTCGGAGACGAGCGGCGGGATCGACGCCAAATTCGCGTAAGTCTGCTCGGGATAGCTGGACCTGTAGAGCGGGGCGTCGTCGCGGTCGTAAAGCGTCAGCCCGGCGCGCTCCTTTTCGTGATAGATCGCGTAGCCGCCGTGCTCGACGAAATGTTCGAGCGAAGGCGACCACCTCGCCTGATCGGCGATCGTGAAATGGTGCTCCTCGAGCGAATGGATGAAGCGCGGCAGGGCGGCATACCCGAGCCGCTCGTCATAGGGGCCGTATTGGGGAAAGATGATCGCGTCGCTGGCGCCCGTTGCGAGCGAGAAGTTCATGTCGCGGGTCAGCCAGGAAAAGACGCGCGATTGCAGAAACGAGGATCGGGTCTCGGCGGCGACGCCCCAGGCCAGCAGCAGCAACACCGCCAGTGCTGCTGCCCAGCGCAGGGCGAAGACGAGGCGCAAAAACAGCCTGAAGCCTCTGCCGCGCCGACGGCGCCGCCGAGCCCTGCTGTACCGGAACCGTCCCGAAACTGCGTCGACCATCACCGCCCGCTTCGGCCTCTCGACTGGCCGCAGGCAAACAACAGCCAATAAGTAAGCGATCCGTCGCCGTCAGAAGAGTGCGACGCGACAAAATCATCGCGCCCAAAACGCGCAGGTGTATGCGCCGGCGACTAGGCTGGCGATCCGGGTGCCCCCTCAGTGCGCCAAAATCTGGCTCAGAAACAATCGGGTGCGCTCGCTCTTCGGGTTGGCGAAGAGCTCCTGCGGCGGGCCGCGCTCGACGATCTCGCCGTGGTCCATAAAAACGATCGTGTCGCCGACGGTGCGGGCAAACCCCATCTCATGGGTCACGCACACCATCGTCATGCCGTCCTGCGCCAGCTCGACCATCACGTCGAGCACCTCCTTGATCATTTCCGGGTCGAGGGCCGAGGTCGGCTCGTCGAACAGCATGATCTCGGGCTTCATGCACAATGAGCGGGCGATCGCGACGCGCTGCTGCTGCCCGCCCGACAACTGGCCCGGGTATTTGTCGGCCTGATCGGGGATGCGCACCCGTTCGAGATACATGCGAGCCGTTTCCTCGGCCTCCTTGCGCGGCTGCCGGCGCACCCAGACCGGCGCCAGCACCAGGTTCTCCAGCACCGTCAGATGCGGGAACAGGTTGAACTGCTGAAACACCATGCCGACCTCGCGGCGGATCGCCTCGATGTTTTTGAGGTCCGAGGTCAGCTCGATGCCGGCGACGATGATCTGGCCGCGCTGGTGCTCCTCGAGCCGGTTGACGCAGCGGATGACAGTCGATTTGCCGGACCCCGACGGCCCGCAGACGACGACGCGCTCGCCCTTTTTGACCGCGAGGTTGATGTCCTTCAGCACGTGGAATTCGCCATACCACTTATCGACATGCCGCAATTCGATGATCGGCTGTCCGGTCGGTGTTTCTCCCGTTGCGTCCGTCATCCCGCCCTCCGCCCTGATCAGCGCCGCCGGCCGCGATTGAACTCGCGCTCGAGCATCTGGCTGTAGCGCGACATGAAAAAGCAAAAGGTGAAGTAGATTGCCGCGACAAAGACATAGGCTTCGGCGTAGAAGCCGCGCCAATTGGCGTCGGTCAAAGCCGCGTTCGCCGTGCCGAGCAGGTCGAAGAGGCCGATGACGATGACGAGCGAGGTGTCCTTGAAGGTGCCGATAAAGGTGTTGACCAGGGGTGGGATCACCAAGGCCAGCGCCTGTGGGAGCACGATCAGCCGGGTGCGCTGCGAATAGGAGAGCCCGAGAGCGTCGGCGGCCTCGATCTGGCCCTTTGGGATCGCTTGCAATCCGCCGCGCACGACCTCGGCGAGATAGGCGGCGGCGAACAGGATGAAGGCAACCTGCGCGCGCAACAGTTTGTCGATGGTCATGCCGGTCGGCAGAAACAGCGGCAGCATCACCGAGGCCATGAACAGCACGGTGATCAGCGGCACGCCGCGGATCAGTTCGATATAGGCGACGCAGATCGCGCGCACCGCCGGCAATTGCGAGCGCCGGCCGAGCGCAAGCAGGATCGCCAGCGGAAAGGCGAAGGCCATGCCGACAACCGCGAGGATCAGGGTCAAGGGCAACCCGTTCCATAGATCGGTCGGGACATAGCTCATGCCGAGGATCCCGCCCCACATCAGCATTCCGACCACCGCCAGCCCCGCGAGCCACAGCAGGATCAGCCGGCGCCCCGACAATCGACGGTCGCAGCTCGCCAAGAGCAGCCCGATAAAGACCACGACGACCAAGAGCGGCCGCCATTGCTCGGCATAAGGAAAACGGCCGAACAGGATGAAGCGCAGCTTCTCGCCGATGAACGCCCAGCAGGCCCCGTCGCCGCGGCAGGCGCGCCCGCTGTCGGCGCGCCAGACCGCGTCGATCAGCGCCCAGCGGATCACCGGCGGGATCGCAACCGCGAGCAGACTTGCCGCCGCGAGGGTCAAGATCGTGCTGGCGATGCCGCCGAACAGATTGGCGCGCACCCACGCGACCGGGCCGGCGGCGACCGGCGGTGGCCGCCCGGCGGGCAGCGGGAGGTCTTGGGTCGTGTCGGTCATCGGCTAGCGCTCGACCAGCGCCACGGCGCGGTTATAGAGGTTCATCGCCAACGCGATCGTCAGGCTGATCGCCAGGTAGACCGCCATGATCAGCGCGATCCCTTCGACCGCTTGCCCGGTCTGGTTCATCGTCGTGTTGGCGATGGACACCAGGTCGGGGTAGCCGATGATGACCGCGAGCGAACTGTTCTTGGTGAGGTTCAGATATTGGCTGGTGATCGGCGGGATGATGACCCGCAGCGCCTGCGGCAATACGACGAGGCGTATCGTCAGCCCCGGTTTCAGGCCGAGCGCCGAGGCCGCCTCGGTCTGGCCCCAGCTCACCGACAGAATCCCGGCGCGGACAATCTCGGCGATAAAGCTCGCGGTGTAGATGATCAGCCCGAGCAGAAGTGCGGTGAATTCCGGCGAGACCGCGCTGCCGCCGGCAAAGTTGAAACCCTTTAGTGCCGGCCAGTCGAGCGCCATCGGGGCGCCGGCCGCGACAAAGACCAGCAATGGCAGGCCAACAATCAGCCCGGCGCCAACCCGGCCCGAGGGGAATTGCGCGCCGGTCGCGATCTGCCGCCGCTTGGCCCAGCGGCTCACTCCGACGGCGCCGGCGAGCCCCACGACAAAGGCGAGAAACATCCAGAGATGCGCCGGATTGCTCTGCGGCACCGGAAATTCGACGCCGCGATTGCTCACGAAGAACCCCGGCAATGGCTGCCAGGCCTGGCGCGGCGCCGGCGCACCCGCGCGCAAAAGGCTCCACCAGAACAACAGCTGCAACGCGAGCGGGATGTTGCGGAAGGTCTCGACATATACGAGCGACAGGTTGGCGACGAGCCAGTTGCGCGACAGCCGGGCGATGCCGATCAAGGTGCCGAAGATCGTCGCCAGCACGATGCCGAGGATCGCGACATAAAGCGTGTTGACCAGCCCGACCAGAAAAGCCCGCGCATAGGTGTCCGACGGCGCATAGGCGATCAGTGACTCGCCGATTGCGAACGATGCCTCTCGGCCGAGAAAACCGAACCCGGTCGCGATGTTTTGGCGGCCGAGATTGACGAGCGTGTTGTGCACGAGGAACCACCCCGCCGCGACGACGATCGCGACGAACAAGACCTGATAGGCGATGCCGCGGACGGCCGGGTCGCGCCAGAACGCCGGCCGGCTCGGCCGCGGCATCGCGTCGATCGGCGGGCTCGTCATTCCCCTCCCCTAATGGATCGACCCGCGCCCCGGCTCAGCGGATCGGCATCGCATACATCAGCCCACCCTTGGTCCACAAATTGTTGAGCCCGCGTTCGAGCTTGAGCGGCGAGCCCTGGCCGACATTGCGCTCGAAAATCTCGCCGTAATTGCCGACCTGCTTGATTTCGTTGTAGGCCCATTTTTCGTCGATCCCGAGCGATTTGCCGGCGCCGGGGGTGACCCCGAGCAGCCGCTTGATGGTGGGATCGTCCGATTTCAGCATGTCGTCGACGTTCTTCGAGGTGATCCCCGACTCCTCGGCCTGGATCAGGGCAAAGATCACCCAGCGGACGAGGTGGTCCCACGGGTCGTCGCCCTGGCGCACCGCCGGCGACAGCGGCTCCTTCGAGATCACATCGGGCAGGATGACGTAGTCGTCGGGGTTCGTCGCCCGCGCCGCGCGGGTCGCCGCCAAGCCCGAGCGGTCGGTGGTATAGGCATCGCAGCGGCCCGAGAAAAACGCGCTCTCGACCTCGTCGAGTTTCTCGATGACGACCGGCTTGAAGTCTAGCTTGTTGGCGCGGAAATAGTCGGCGAGGTTGAGCTCGGTCGTCGTTCCCGGCTGCACGCAGATGGTCGCGCCGTTCAACTCCTTGACGCTTTTGACCCCGAGCTTTTTCGCGACCATGAAACCTTGGCCGTCATAGTACACGACCGCGGTGAAATCGAGCCCAAGGTCGGTGTCGCGCTGCAACGTCCAGGTGGTGTTGCGCGACAGCACGTCGACCTCGCCCGATTGCAGCGCTGTAAAGCGCTGCTGCGCCGTCAGCGGCACGTATTTGACTTTGGTCGAGTCGCCGAACAGGGCGGCGGCGAGCGCGCGGCAGATGTCGACGTCGAGCCCGGTGTAATGGCCCTGACTGTCCGGCATCGCGAACCCGGCAAGTCCCGTGTGGACGCCGCAGACGACCTGCCCGGCCTGCTTGACCTTGTCGAAAGTCGCCCCGGCATGCGCGGCCCGGTTGAAGCCCACCGCGACCGCGATCACCCCCAACAGCGCTGCCCATTGCGCGATCTTCATCGCCCCGTCCCCGTCGCTTATGTTCGGTCGCGCTCGCCTCTACCACAA
>Ga0210398_10000381_pt1 | contig 52206 bp, 46 predicted proteins | sample IncBWC4OmetaG_FD_161047 | JGI IMG/M metagenome (GOLD analysis project Ga0210398, IMG submission 161047) | Forest soil microbial communities from Barre Woods Harvard Forest LTER site, Petersham, Massachusetts, United States - Inc-BW-C-4-O | ecosystem: Environmental > Terrestrial > Soil >...
GCCCGTAGCTCAACTGGATAGAGCATCTGCCTTCGGAGCAGAGGGTTGGGAGTTCGAGTCTCTCCGGGCGCACCATGAATCAATCACGCCGTTGTGCCTCGGGCCTGTGCAGTTCATCGGCCACTTGAGTGAATTGGGATTTTTCAACAGCCACCTCAGCGCGCACCATATTTTCCGTTCCTTCGTTGACTTGCCTAAGCTCCGGCCCTAACATTTCAGCCCAGTGATCGGCCAGACCATTTCGCACTATCGAATCCTTGAAAAACTCGGCGGTGGTGGAATGGGGGTTGTCTACAAAGCCGAGGACACAGAACTCGGCCGCTTCGTCGCCCTGAAGTTCCTGCCCGATGATGTTGCCCGCGATCCACAGGCTCTCGAGCGCTTCCGCCGCGAAGCTCGTGCGGCATCAGCGCTAAACCATCCCAATATCTGCACCATTCACGAGATCGGAAAGGACGGCGATCAAGTATTTCTGGTGATGGAGTATCTCGACGGCGTTACATTAAAACACCGCATCGCCGGTCAGCCCGTGGAGACGGAACTGATTCTCTCCCTGGGAATCGAGATTGCCGATGCCCTGGACGCTGCTCACTCCGCCGGCATTATTCATCGCGACGTCAAGCCGGCCAATCTGTTCGTTACCAAGCGCGGGCACGCCAAGATTCTCGACTTCGGGCTGGCGAAAGTTACGCAACCGGTTGGCGCGTCGGGCAGCGCTGGCTCGGGGCAGGCAACGGTGACGCTCGATGAGCAATTGACGAGTCCGGGGCAGGCTGTGGGCACCATAGCCTACATGTCGCCGGAGCAGGTGCGGGCGAAGGAAGTCGATGCGCGTACCGACCTGTTCTCCTTCGGTGCGGTGTTATATGAGATGGCAACCGGAGCATTACCTTTTCATGGGGAAAGTTCGGGCTTGATCTTCAAGGCGATCCTCGATTCCGAACCGCCGTCGGCGATCCGCTTCAATCGCGAGCTGCCGGAGGAACTGGAACGGATCATCGGCAAGGCGCTGGAGAAAGATCGCACCCTGCGGTATCAGAATGCCGCCGACATTCGCACGGATCTACAGCGGCTGAAGCGGGACACGGAATCCGGAACAAAACCGAGAATCGGAGCTGCGCGGCCGCAAAGCGCCCGTCCACAGAGAAAATCCCGGGCCGCAGTTTGGGCTGGTGTTTCGCTGCTCATCGCAGTGCTTGCCGTAGGCGCGATTGCGACCTGGCGAAGCTCAACCAGGGTTTCCCCTCCCGACTCTTCGCAGTGGGTCCAACTCACTGGCCTTAGTGGCGAGAGCTTTGACCCGGCGCTGTCGCCGGACGGACGCATGCTGGCTTTTCTGCGTGCAACTAACGGCTCGGCGCAGCTTTACGTCAAGCTGCTTCCCGATGGAGAGCCGGTCCAGCTGACGCATGATGAAGCCACCAATAAGATGGGGCCCATATTCTCTCCGGATGGCTCGCGCATTGCCTACGGAACAGCTGGGCCCAACTGGCAGGAATGGATTGTGCCTGTGCTCGGAGGCCAGCCCCAGGTTTTTCTCAACAATGCCACGCATTTGACTTGGATCGACGCAAGCCATGTGATGTTCAGCGAGATAAAGAGCGGAATTCACCTTTCAGTCGTGACCGCAACTGAGAGCCGTTCGGAGCAACGGGATGTGTATGTGCCTCCCGATGAGACTCACATGGCGCACGTCTCATCCCTTTCGCCGGATCACAAATGGGTACTGGTGGCCGAAATGGGTTCAGACAAAGACATGATCCAATGCCAACTTGTGCCTTTCACAGGTGGGGCAGCACGCCCGGTCGGGCCGCCGGGAGCTTGCGAGGATGTCGCCTGGTCGCCCGATGGCAAGTGGATGTACCTCAACTCCGGTGCAGGCGGCAAGGGTTATCACATCTGGCGCCAGTCCTTTCCCGAGGGAGTACCGCAGCAACTGACATTCAGTTTCGGCGACGAACAGGGTATCGCCATGGCTGCAGACGGCAAATCATTGGTCACCTCTGCTGGCACCACTGAGAGAAACATCTGGCTACATGACGACCAAGGAGAACGGCAAATTTCTTCGCAAGGTTATTCCCATACTCCAAGGTTCGCCACCGACGGAAGCAGGGTGTTCTACATAGTAGCCACTAACCCCTCACGACTTGAGAGCGGCGGCGAACTGTGGGAGTACGATCTCGGCACCGGTGAGGCCTCCAAGGTTTTACCTGGAATCTCTGTCACGTATTACGCTCTTTCTCCAAATGGCGAGCACGTCGTCTTTGAGACGGCTGATGCCAACGGACAGCACCATCTCTGGCTGGGGTCCACCGAACACCGCTTCGCCCCGCGCGAGATTCACTCAGGGCGCGGGCGATTTCTCCCCCAATACGCTCACTCTGGGCGCATTTATGTGACGCTTTCCGAGGGTGGGCATGGCTACCTATCTCGCATGAAGGACGATGGCACCGATGAGGAAAAACTTACCTCGGAGCCGATCACCTATGCATTTGGGATTTCTCCCGATGAGCGATTTGCGGTGGTTTATCGCGCCTCCGAGAAGGAAGAGAAATTGGACGAGGCTGAGGCGGTGCCGCTCGCCGGCGGCCCTTCGATCCCGCTTTGCTCGGGATTGTGTGAAGCCGGATGGGCTCTCGACGGCAAGTTCATATATTTCTTCTGGGACTCATTCGTCGGCAATGCGCGGACCTATGCCGTTCCGCTCCCTCGCGGCAGCGATTTGCCGAAACTTCCCGCGGCAGGATTTCAATCCGAGAAGGAGCTGCGCGCTGTCGCCACGCAGGTGGTGGAGGGAAATATAGCTCCGGGTCCCGACAGCTCGCGTTACACGTTCAGCAAGGAAACCACGCGAAGGAACCTTTATCGCATCCCACTGCCGTGAACTACCTCTTGGCGTTACAACCCCGCCCACGGAGGTGCCTTCCCACTGCGTCGTCAATGGCCGTTATCAATTACACTCTGTACCACGAAGCGCAAGAATCCCTGCACTGATTGAGCCGGCCTCTCGGTGCGACGATAGGCTAGAACGCCCCACCCCCACCCCCCCCCAACCCCCCCCCGGAAAATCCGCCTCCGCCTCCGCCGAACCCTCCGCCGCCAAATCCCGACCCGCTCGAACTCGCCCGCGGAGCCGAGACAAAAACCTGATGCATATCGGTGGCCATGCCATTCATGGAACTGGAAAACAAAAGCGGATTAAATATCACTCCGTATCCAAATCCTGGCCCCACATACCACGTCGGCGGATCTTTCACGATGCCGTCAAATGCCTGCGCCCAGTGATGCTCAACCCCAAGCGCCATCGCGTATGGAAGGAATCTTTCGAATGTGTTCGACGGCATGGTTTTCAATCGCTCGCCATCCACGCGATTCATAAATTCCTGAAATCCCAATACCGCGATGTGTGTGCGAGCGCCCTTGAGCGTTTTGGCCGTCATCACGCGGGCGAAAAGAACCCAGATCGCCGCCGAGATAAAAATGCACACCGCCGCGATCGCACGGGAACTGAAAAAATCAGCCCACCCCATGAACTGAAAGACCGCGAATACGATCACAATGCCGATAGCCGCGGCGATGCTGTATCCATTCGCCGTTTCGGGATCAAGCGTGTAAATCCCTTTCAGCTTCAGCGCGGCCATAATGTCTTCCCGAATTACCGGCACCACCGTGTAGAAGCGGTTTTTCAGGCTCGAAAGCCGGATGTCACTGCCTCCCGCAAAAATGTTCTCCAGCATGACGTGCTCATGCGGTGCCAGGCTGTTGTCGATCGGTTTGATGAGATGAAAGATGTAATCCTTGTGATGGAAGACGAGGCCCTTGTCGTCAGTCTCCTCGATCTTGAGATAGCCGCGCACCGCAAGATCGACAATGGTCGATGTAATATCGCGCGGATGAATTCGGTCGTCGAGAAGCGTTCCGGCTTCGGCCGGGGTGACTCCCGCCGGCGGCTCGTACATGGGCGCAACTGACATTCCTGGATCGGGGTCTCGCCCCGCGTACCACCACAAAGTAAACATCACGATCAGCGTGACTAGCGGCAAGAACACAGCCGGATTGCCGCCGACGAACCAAAGAAATCTCGTAATCGAGCCAGGCTGTTTGAGAATGCCTTTCGGTATATAAACGTCGATTGTCATGCCGCCGCGCATCGGCAGAGGATTCGTTGTGGCGAAATCCGCAGTCGATCCCTCGACATTCGCCGTCGCATCGCGCCCAGTTGAGCCGTAGACGCCGGTAAACGCCTGCGCGCGCAACGATCCGCTCGCGCCGGCAGGGAATTGAACCGTGGCCGCGGCATGATCGATCGGCACCGGCCAATCGTTGCCGGTCACGTTCCAGTAGAACTCGTCATACTGGTCGAAAAATCGTGTCGCATTGCGCACACGGTAAGCGATATCGACGGTTCGCGTGGCATCGACGGCATCGGGGATATAGATTTTCAGATCACGATAAGCGCCGGAAGTCGACGAATCGTATTTCAGCTTGTGGCCGTTTTCGTCGGTGACGCCGGTCACGTTGATGAACAACTCATAGTTCGTGCCGTTCGGGCCCGGGTACTCAATCGGTATCGTGCGATGGATGCCGTGCCACCCTCCAACAAAAACCAGCGTAATGGTCTCATTCACCACAGCGCCGCCGTCATCACTCACGGTGATGTTGGCCTGAAAATTCGAGATCCGCCAGGACTTGGCAAAGGCCGGTAGCGTCACCAGGCAAAGAAGGGCAACCACCGCCGCACGTGCGACGCATCGCAAAACGTTAACGAACCTCGATTGCATTCAGATCAGAACTTGACCGCGACCGGCTCGCGATCGGCCACGTCGGTTTCAAAGTACTGCCTCGCCTGGAAGCCAAACATGTTGGCAAGAATGTTGGTGGGAAACGACTGTATCTTCGTATTGAGATCGCGGACCACGGCGTTGTAGTAGCGGCGCGAGTTTTGAATCGAATCTTCCGTCTGGCTTAGCGAGTCTTGCAGTTGCGTGAATTGTTCGGAAGCCTTCAACTCCGGATAATTTTCTGCCACAGCAAACAAACTCTTCAACGCCCCGGTCAACTGATTTTCCGCCGCAGCTTTATCGGCCGGAGTCGTGGCCTGCATCGCCTGCGAACGGAACTTCGCAATGTTTTCGAAAGTCCCTTTTTCGTGCGCGGCATATCCCTTGACGGTCTCGACGAGGTTCGGAATCAGGTCGTGCCGCCGCTTGAGTTGCACATCAATATCGGACCACGACGAATCGGTGCGCACCCGCAATTGCACCAGGCTGTTGTACATCCCGATGAGGACGACAACAATCACCACCAGGATTACGAGAAAGATAATGCCCACCATGAGCGTCTCCTCTTTTCGAAGCCGATTCGCAGAATTAATGGGACGTTAGCACAGCAGCGGCGCACGCGCAAACCAATCGGCATCGCAAACGCGATGCCGCCTGGAACGTACACGATCAAAGCCTGGCATGAAAAGCTGGGCACAGCCACGCAGACAATCACCGTGGGAGCGAACGAAGCCAAAGAAATCAGCTTCGTCTTCAAGGCGATGTAAGCGTCAGGGTTTCGCTCCGAAGCCCTTGCGCCGTTGTTCGCTATAGCGGAGCAGCGCGTCGAGGATGATGGGATGGGCTTCCTTTGCTGGACGTATTTCGTCAACCTCGACGGCCTTGCCTTCGAGTTGTTTGTAGTCCTGGAAAAATCGCCGCAGCATCAGCGACCGGTGCGGCGGCATTTCGGCAGCTTCGTGGTACGAATTGAATTCAGGATCCTTGGTAGCCACGGAAATGATCTTGTGGTCCTTCTTTCCGCTGTCGATCATCGTCATCAGGCCGATCGTGCGGGCATGAATGATGGTGAGCGGCACCACAGCTTCCTGGCAGAGCACCAGCACGTCGAGCGGATCGTCGTCCTCGGCCAGGGTCTGCGGAATGAATCCATAGTTCGCCGGATAGTAAACCGCCGAATACAGAACGCGATCGAGTTTGATGAGCCCGCTTGCTTTGTCGAGTTCGTACTTCACGCTCGATCCAAAGGGAATTTCGATTACGCAATCGAATTCGTGGGGAAGTTTGTCGCCGGGGGTCACGTCGTGCCAGGGATGAATCATAGACTTAAGAACCTGGCTACCATTTTATCGGATGAGGTTTAGATTCCGCATTCGGCGTCGATTCGTAGGCAGATCAAGTGCGGTGCCAACGGTGGTATCATGCGTTTATAAGGGGGTTCGTATGTCACTTACCCGCTTGCTCATTCTTCTGATTTTGCCGGCGCTTTGCGCCGGTGCGTCTTTCGCCCAATCGCAGCCGAACCGAGCATCCGATCTCGTCGCGTTCCAGGGCGCAGCGTCGATAAACGCGCCCGACGCTCTTGAATCGGACCAGACCTTACAAAGCCCTAAGCCGCCGGTCGAGCCAGATCGGCAAGTTACTTCCGCTGACAGTTCCGTCGCGCAGGCAAGTGCGAAGCACGAGCGTTCTTCCCAGAGCCGTTCCTTGGATTCCGTGCTGGAAAAAGGCGTGGACAGAACTTGCTTATCGATTCGCGATTATCGCGTCGTGCGCGACAGCCCAAATTCGGATTCCACGCACCGCGACGGCTACACGACCTGCGTGCCGGCAGCGCGCTTTCGAATATCCATCACAACCGAACCCGTGCGCTGAATTCGGAAAATCGATCTTTGTCGGCCACAGGAGAAGATTAGTCTCCTCGTAGAGGACAGTCGCGGAGCTTCGTATGAAGCACATCCTGGGTGTCATCGGCCTCTTGGCAGCCACTGCTTTCTGGCCTGGATCAAGTGGTCCCAACTCAAGAGACAGAGTAGAGATTTGGGCAACGGCGGGATCCGGAGGCTTTTTGATAACGATTCGAATTAGCCCGCTACCCAGCTGCTCGTCGAAATCTTGATTCTCCGTTCTCCGAGGGGTAGAGTCAGAAGAGCATCTTTTCAATGGGGTTTCTCTATGTCGACCCAGGGCAAAACTTATCTGAAGTTCGGCGCGGCTACGGTCGTGATTCTGCTGCTGCTCGGCTATCTCGCCTACACCGGAGTGCAGGATAGCAAAAGTTATTACGTCACCATCAGCGAACTGCATAAGATGGGCAACGGCGCGTACTCCAAGCGCCTGCGCGTTGCCGGAAATGTGCAGCCCGGTTCGATCAAGCGAGTAGGAACCCACGTCCAGTTTGTGCTGGTTGAGCAGGACCAGTTGCTTTCGGTCGATTACACCGGAACCGAGGCGCCCCCCGATACTTTTAAAGACGATTCTCAAGCGCTAGCCGATGGCAGCTTCGGCCACGATGGCGTTTTCCATGCAAAAGCCCTACAGGCAAAGTGCGCCTCGAAGTATGCGCCGCAGCAGCCCGGCAACCAGATGCAGGCCGCGCCAACAAAAACTGTGACCGAAGCGCAGCCAAACGCCGGACCAGCTGCAGCCTCAAACTAGTTCACTTCATCTCCTAACCCGCTACGGCGGTCCGGAGCTAACCAGGGTTTACTCTGTGCAGCTCTGTGCTTTCTGTGGTTGAGTTTTTGATCTCGGGTGCACTGTGTAGGCGTCAACGCAAGATCTCCGGTAAACTCATCGCCGAAGCGAAGCGCAAACCCTGACCGTGCCCGATTCTCGCCCCATCATCATCGTTGACAATGTGGTTAAGCAGTTCGGCCGCTTCGCCGCATTGCGCGGCGTAACCGCCGAATTCAGCGCGGGCAGATTCCACGTCATCCTCGGCGACAACGGAGCAGGGAAGACCACTCTGCTGCGGGCGCTGGCGGGGTTGGCGCATCCTACGCGCGGCACGATTTCCATCGCGGGCAAAAGCCCGCACGAAGCCTGCCGCGACATCGGCTACATGGCGCATCCGTCGCTGCTCTACGACGAGATGAGCGGGATGGAAAATCTGCGCTACTTCGCTCGCCTCTACGAGATCGCCGGCGACGGCCGCTGTGAGCATGCGATCCGCTCCGTGAATCTCGATCCCGCCCTGCCGCGTCCCGTCGGTCAGTATTCGCAGGGTATGCGGCAGCGTATGTCGTTGGCCCGCGCGATTCTGCACGATCCGCAAATTTTGTTCCTGGACGAACCATTCTCCAATGTCGATCTGCATTCAGCCCGGGAGATGGTCGGCCTGCTCAAAAACATGCGCGATGCGGGCAAGACGATTTTCGTGGTGACCCACCAGGCATCGCTGCTCGAAGGCGTTGCCGACGAATTTATATGGATGCAAGCCGGCCAGATCGTCGACCGCACCGCGCACTTTGGGCAAAACGTCACGCGAACCAACCAACCATGAAGCTCTGGCCAGTCACGCTCGCCACGCTCGCCAAAGATATCCGCCTGGAGTGCCGCTCCAAAGATGCGCTCAACTCCATGCTGTTTTTCTCGTTGCTGGTGGTGGTGATTTTCAGTTTCTCCTTCGATCCCACAGCCGAAGAATCACGCCAGATCGCCGGAGGCTTGGTCTGGGTAGCATTCCTCTTCTCCACAATCGTCGCGCTCAACCAAACCTGGGCGCGCGAATTGCGCAACCAGGTGCTCGACGCCTACCGCGCCTCGCCTGCCCCGGCCAATGCGTTGTTCTTAGCGAAGGCGATCGGCAATTTCATTCTGGTGAGTTTGCTCGAAGCCGTCATGGCGCCGCTTTTCATGGTCTTTTACAACCTGCGAATTCTCGGCACGGCTTGGCAATTGATCCCCGTCTGCGTGCTGGGAACCTGGGCCCTGGTCGCCAGTGGCACGTTCTTCGCAGCCATGTCGATTCGCACTCGAATGCGCGAAGTCATGCTGCCGCTGATTCTCTTTCCGCTGTCGATTCCCGCCATCCAGAGCATGGTCGAAGCTACCCGCCTCATTCTTAGCGGTGACGGCAGCCCGCGCTTCTGGATCGTGTTGCTTCTCACCTACGATGTGGTGTTTACTACTGCTTGTCTGGCCTTATTCGAGACGGTGTTGCAGGCGGAATGAAAAAGGCCTTCCCCATCCTCGCAGTTCTCACGGCGCTGTTGTTGGCCTACGCCTTCTATGAAGCGATCTGGGTTGCTCCCACCGAGCGGACCATGGGTGATGTGCAGCGCATCTTCTATTACCACGTGCCCTCGGCCTGGACCGCATTTCTTCTATTCTTTGTGAATTTCGTCGCGTCGGTGACCTATCTTGCGCGTCGAAATCCGAAGGCCGATGCCGTTGCCCTGGTCAGCGCCGAAGTCGGGGTAGTTTTTTGTACGGTAGTGCTGGTGACCGGGCCAATCTGGGCGCGTCCAGTGTGGGGCATCTGGTGGACCTGGGATTTGCGCCTGACCTTGACCTTAGTGTTGTGGCTGATTTATGTGAGCTATCTGATTCTGCGCCGCTTCTCCGACAGCGCCCAGACTCCCAAGCTGGCCGCCGTTCTCGCGATATTCGGCGCTCTTGATGTGCCGCTGGTGTATTTCTCGATCTGGTTTTTCCGTACTCAGCACCCGCAGCCGGTGATCGGCGGAGGCGGCTCGATCGATCCCGTCATGCTGCATATTTTGTTGATTAACTGGCTGGCGTTCTCTTGTTTCGCGCTTCTGGTTTGCTGGGCACGCTATCGACTGGAAGTGCTGAAGCGCGACGTCGAAGAAGCCGAGGCGCTGGAATCGCTACTGGAAGTCGGACCGCGAGGCTCCAAAGCCAAAATACCCTTCAGCGGAGGGCCGCAATGAACGCCACCAGGTATCTGTACGCCGCCTACGTTGCGACCTGGCTGATTCACTGCGTCTACATTGGCAGCCTTGCGCGCCGCTACCGCGCTCTGCGCCAGCGAATGAAGGACTTGGGCAAATCCACCAGGTAAAGGATACGGCTCAATTCGCCGCCTTCCACTCCCGCTGCAGCGCATTCAGAAATTCGTTTCCGCCATTCGAGCGAAGAAACTCGTAGTTCTCAATCATGGCGGCCGTCCCAATGCGTGACGAGGGAAGCTGCGATTCGACCCGGATGACTCGTGCAGTAAAGCGCACTCGAACCGCGTCGGTGAGAGTAATGTGCGGCGGAAACGTCAAAGTCACTTCGCACGCAGTTCCTGCCGCGACCGGCCGGTCCAGGTAAAAGAAAACTCCACGGGCGCTCACGTTCTGGGTTTCCGTCTGAACCTCTTTCTCGTGACCGACACGGACGAGGGCCGGCAGGCGCATATCGAAGCGCCGCATAGTTCGTCGTTCCTGAAAGTCCGGTTGCATCCGTCGCGGGGTTTCCCAAAGCATCTTCAAACGAAGACCAGAAAACGAAGACCAGAAAACGAAGACCAGAAAACGAAGACCAGATCAGGGCTGTACGGATCTACTTCCGGCTGGGAGTGTCAACGCTTCCCGCCCTTCGGAAAGCCATCGAATAGTACACACTGTATAGGTTTTCGAAAGCTTTGCAAGAGCAAAAAGACTCCCGGCATTCGTCCGGTTAACCGAGAAATAATCGCTTCGCCAGATCTTCCCGTCGAAAAGCTCGAACGTGCCGGGCGGTTGCAATTTAGTTCGCCCACTTTCGTGCCATGCTCCGGCATCTTTCTTCATCGGCCAACGCATCTGACCAAACCGGGGACGGCGAACCAATTTACGGCGGAGTTTTTCGTTGAAACTTGGCCGCTGCAGAGAGTGGTCGCTTGACTTCGCCATCCGCCAGATGTTTAAGTAGTTGTTTATTTTCCGCCAGTTCCTAATGACACGTCAGCAGCGGGCGGTTTCGCCGGCGCGGGGCAGGCACTGACTTGCGCGCCGTCTCTACTCTCTCCAAACGATTGGTTGTGACCGGGAGGAAATTGAATGGGAAGTGGCCGTGGGTTTGCCAAAAGCTTGGGAGCAGGTTCGGGGGCCAATAGTGCGAAAGGAACACGCGTGGTAGAAGGTTTGGGTCGCCGCGGGCTTCGCGCCGGTGTTTTCGGGGCAGTCGTCATCCTGCTGGTGGCGGGCTTCGCTGTCTTTGGCGTGAGTTCCCGCCCCGCTTTTCAAGGTGCTTTCGCTCAGTTTCCCACCCCTCCGACTCCAATTTTGTCTCGAACCGCGCTCCCAGCCTCTGTTAGCCAGGCGAAGGCAGATGCGCGAAGCGTTCTCGGACAATTGCCCTTGATCTTCGAACCGAATCGGGGCCAGGCCGAATCCGGCGTGAAATTCATGGCGCGCGGCGAGGGCTATGGACTTTTCTTGGACCCCAACGGCGCCATGCTCGCCCTGCGCTCTGCTCCAGGATCGGGATCGAAGCCCGAAGAAGAATTCATCGGCATGCGCCTGGTCGACGCCAATTCCAACCCGGAAATCGCCGGAGCCGATCCGCTCCCCGGCAAGACCAACTACATCATCGGCAACGATCCCCAGCAGTGGCATCGCGGCATTCCGCAATTTGCTGGAGTGCGTTACCGGCAGGTTTATCCTGGCGTCGACCTGATTTTCTATGGACATCGGGGGCACCTCGAATACGACTTCCGCGTCGCACCCCGCGCCGACGCTTCGCAAGCTCAATTGCAGTTCGATGGGGCTAGCATCCTGCGAGTGAGAAACGGAGATCTCCTGGTCGCGCGTAGAAATGGCACGCGCAAAAACAATGTCAACGAAAGTCAGCAAGCCATCCTCCGCCTGCGCGCCCCGCAGATTTACCAGCAGAATGGAGATCGCCGCACCCCCATCGCCGGACGTTTCATCCTCCACGCCGGCAATCGCGTCAGCTTCGAAGTTGCAAGCTACGATCACCAGCGCGAACTGGTAATCGACCCGGTGCTCGATTTTTCCACATACTTCGGCGGATCGGGTTCCGAAGCGTCGACGCTCGGCCCTTCCGTTGCGGTTAACGGAGATGGTTTCATTTACCTCGCGGGCACTACTACCTCGCCGCCGGCCTCTTTCCCGTTAAACGGAGCGACTCCAGCCACAATCGGCACCACGTCAAATGTTTTCGTTGCCAAGATCAATCCGTCGTCGCCGCCGGTAGTTGTCTACGCGACTTTCCTCGGTGGCAACGGCACCGATACCAGCACGGGAGTCGCTGCCGATGCTGGCGGCAACACATATCTGGTGGGCAATACCACTTCGTCAAACTTCCCAACCACCAGCCTCGCCTACCAGACATCTGCCATGGCGAAAGGCTCGCAGTGCAGCGGCGCAACCTGCACCTCGATTTTCATCAGCGTCCTCGAAGCGAGCGGTGCGGCTCAGACTTACGCTTCATACCTCTCCGGCAACGGCAACGATGTATCGACTGGCATGACCATCGATACCGTACAGGATGTCTTCGTCACGGGTTCAACGACATCGAATGACGCCGCCAGCACCACAGTTGCGTTTCCAGCAACGAACTTGCCGGTTCCATTCCAAAGTGCATCGCTTGCGAGCGTTCAATTTTTCGCCACCAAAGTGAATACCAGAGTTCCGGGTGTCGGAGGCATTGCCTACTCCACCTATTTCGGCGGCAACACTCCGGGCGGAGCCATCGCAACCGGAGGCGGAATTGCCGTCGACAGCATCGGTAACATGTATTTCACCGGCACCACCAATTTCTACAACAGCGGCTCGGGACTCTACGGCAACAGCGGCACCTCCGGCGACTTCCCGATTCTCAACGCTTACCAGCCGTGTCTCGATACCGTTCCGCCAACGACCCAACCGACCACGGCGAATCCGTGCAGCCCGCCAACTACGACTCCTTATCCTACGGATGGGTTTCTCGCGAAGATAAACCCGCTGGCCCAAGCCGGTGCGCAGCTTCTGTTCTCGACTTACTTTGGCGGTACTTTGGCCGACTCGAGTCCGTCGGTCACGGTCGACGCCGGAGCGGCCAACGTTTACATCACCGGAACCACCGACTCTCCGGACTTTCTTTTACCCACAGGCGGCACCCAGGGCTATCAGACCTGCCTGAATACTCCGGGAACGATAGTCACCGTGACGTCGGCTTGTCCTGCTACGACCACAAACACCGACGCGTTTGTGGCGCGCTTTACTAATCCTTCCGTGAGCACTACAGGAACGCCGAATTTCCTGCTGCTGACCTATTTCTCGTACCTCGGCGGCGGCGGCAACGAGACCGGACTGTCAATTGCAGTCGACACCGCCAGTGACGCTCTGTTCACCGGCTCGACAAATTCAGGAACAGCGAACCCGCCAACTCTTCCGACCACCACCGGAGCGATTCAAACCGCGCTCAACGGCACGCAGAACGCCTTCTTCGCTCATCTCAACACCGCCGCGACAGCGACCACTCAAATCGGCAACTATGTGACGTACTTCGGCGGCAACGGCGTAGATCGCGGAACCAGCATCGCCGTCGACCCCAGCCTGAACACATACTTCGCGGGCGATACCACTTCAACCAACCTGCAAGTCGACGATCCTCTGCCCGGAGCGGGTGGAACCACGTTGAACGGAACCACTGACGATTTCGTCGTCAAGCTGGGAACGGCCGCGCAGTTGTGCATCACTTGCGTAGCCCCGGTCGTTTCACCAACCGGATCGGTGGGTGCGGGCAGCCCCGTGACCGTGACGTTCACCGTGGTGAATAACGGCCCAGACGTGGCCACGAGCATTACAGTCGTCGGTCAGGTTCCCAACGGCGTAGCCATCGCGAGCGGCAGCGTGCAATCCGGTTCGGGCACGTGCAGCGCCCCAAGCGGCACCAATGGAGTCGATATCATTTGCCAGATTCCTACGTTGCAGGCAGGCTCTTTGGCTAACGTCGTCTTTAACATAAGCGCGACCCTCCCCGGCACCTATGAGATGACGGCGATCGCCTCCAGCCCCAACAATACCAACACCAATAGCACGACCACAGCCGCATTCACTGCTACCGGCTTTACGCTTTCGGTCGCGCCCTCGGCCCAGACCGTCGCCGCTGGCCAAGCCGCTCAATACAGCGTCGTAGTGGCGCCCACGCAGGGAGTCTTTGGAGCGAACGTCTCTCTTGCCTGCAGCTCGCTGCCTACCGGGACATCCTGCAACTTCACCAGCAGCACCATTACTTTGAGCAACGGTCAGGGCAGCGGTTCAACGATTTTGAACTTGACGACGACGGCCCAACCGGTCAACACCGCGTCCACTCGGTGGCGCGGGCCGCTCTTAGCTTTTTGGCTAACCGTTCCGGGAATGGCTTTCTTAAGCCTGGGAGCCAACAGAAAGCGGCGTCGAAATTGGTTGTTAAGCCTGTTCACTCTCACGGCCTTCTTCGCCCTGACTTTGTTGCTGCCGGCATGCAGCAGCAATAAGACTCAGCCTACGGTAAGCGGCACGCCATCGGGAACCTATCCCATGACCGTCACTGCAACCTCAGGCACCTACACCAAGACAGCGCCCTTCAGCGTAACGGTAACGCCGTAAGCTGTCGCGGGCTGTCAAATGCGCTGGTGGTCAGACGTCAGAAGAGTGAACCGGACACGGAGCCTGCTCCTAGGCGCCCGCGGAGAGCTTGTGGTGGCTCTTGGCCTCGGCGATGCCGTATTGCCGGATCTTATAGAGTAAAGCTTTGTAGCTGATCTGCAGAAGCGCCGCAGCCTGCTTGCGGTTCCAGTTTGTCTGCTCCAGCGCCTGCCGGATGGCTTCGCCTTCAGCCTCATCTTTTGCGGAGCGCGCCAGCGATTTCAAGCCTCCGCCGGCGTCTCCACTCTTTGCCGAATCCGCATGCGCGGCTCCGCCGTTCCCATCGATGCGCGGCTGCAACTCGGCAGCGGCCAGATGTTCGTCTCCCAGAATCAGGTAACGCTTCAAAAAATTGTTTAACTCGCGCAGGTTACCCGGCCAGCTATAAGCCTGGCATGCCTCCAGCAGTTGCGGCGATAACGGCAGCGGAGGCCGCGCGTAGCGTTCGGCCATGCGCGTCATAAATTGTTTTAGCAGGATTGGAATTTCTTCCTTGCGCTCGCGCAGCGGGGGCAGTTGCAGCGTGAAAGCGTTGAGCCGGTAATAAAGATCCTCGCGCAGCCGCTTCGTGGCGATGGCTTGCGGAATGTCGATGTTCGTCGCCGCAAGAATCCGCACGTCGACTTTGATAACGCTCCGGCTGCCCAGCCGCGAAAAGCTATTGTCCTGCAAAACGTGCAGCAGTTTGGCCTGCAGCATCGGAGGCATCTCGCCGATTTCGTCCAGCAGAATCGTGCCCTTGTTGCACAGTTCGAACTTTCCCGGCTTGGCATGTGTTGCTCCGGTGAACGCACCGGGTTCATACCCGAACAATTCACTCTCGAGCAAATCCGCCGGAACTGCCGCGCAATTCACCTTCAAGAAAGTGCGGTGCGCCCGCGGAGAAAGCTTGTGAATCAGCTTTCCTAAAACTTCTTTGCCGGTGCCACTCTCGCCGAGCAACAAAACCGGAATATCCACATGCGCTACCAGCGCGGCCTGTGAACGAATCTTCCGCATCGCCGGGCTGGCAGCGATGAAGAACACATCGTCGCCAACTTCCTCGACTTCGCCCCCGACCGGCGCTTTGCCCTGCCCCAGGCACTGATCGATCACCGCATCCAGTTCGGCTTTCTGAAAAGGCTTGGTCAAATAGTCGTGCGCACCCAGCCTCATCGCCTGCACGACCTTCTTTGTGTCATTTACGCAGGAGAGCATCACAACTTTCGTTCCCGGCCGCTTCAGGCGTAGTTGCTCCAGCGTCTCCAGGCCATCGATGCCGGGCATCAGCACATCGAGCAATACCAGATCCGGCTCCATGCCTTTCTCTATGCGCTGTAGTGCTTCTTCGCCAGTCGAGGCCGTTTCAACTTTATAGTCGTCGACCTCCAGCAGCGTCTTGATATAACGCAGCATCGCCGGTTCGTCATCGACCAGAAGAATCTTCGGTCTTTCGCTCATCGACCCTTTCCTTTACCGCTCGAAGTCGCAGGCGGCTTGAACGGGATGAGAAATGAAAACTTGCATCCGGCTCCTGGATCGCTTTCCACCCAAACTTTTCCGCCCATGCCTTGCACCAGCCGCCGCACAATCGCCAGTCCCAATCCCATGCCTTCCTGATTTTCGCTGCCCGGTAACCGGAAGAAGTCGTCGAACACTTCCTGATGAAACTCCGCCGGAATCCCCGGCCCCGTATCCGACACGCTGACCTTCACCGAATTCGGTTGCGATGTTTCCTGCCGCCGCCGCTCACCGGAGGAAGCTGGTTGCGCCGCCGCCCGCCGTTCCCACATGTAGGGTTCTGCATGCAGCCAGACCGTTCCGCCCTGCGGAACAAACTTAAAGGAATTTTCGAGAAGATTTGAAATCACGCGCTCGAGCTTCGCCGAATCGAAAGAAAAATCCGGCAACTTTTCATTCGGCAAAAAATAGAGCGCCAGACCTTTTTCCTGAAAACGCATCGACCACAAGCGGCACACGCCGGAAAGGCAATCGTTAAGATCGCCATCCTCGAATGTCATCGTCAGCCCGCCGGTTTCGAGCGCGCTGTAGGTTAGAAAATCCTGAATAAACTGCTGCAAGCGCTTCCCGCTGCTCTGCATGTCGCTCAGCACTTCGCGCTGCCGTGAATTCAACGGTCCCAGTTTCTCGCTGTGCAGCAGTTCCACGTATCCATTCAGAATCGCCAGCGGAGTTTTCAAATCGTGCGCGGCAGAACTGAGCGCATTCGTCGTGCGCTGAAATCGTTCCTGCAATTCGGAATAAGCCTGCGGCAGGTCAACCGGGTTCGGAATTCCCTCGGTTGATGCATTGGCAGGCGGACTTGCCTTTGCTCCGGTCTCCGGAGCGCGCACATTCTTTTGCACCGAGGCCATAGTGGAAAGTGCTGGTCTGATTCGGGGGGATGCACTCGACTGATAAGGAAGAATGCTGTGATTGCATCGTATGATGCGCTACTTTTCGATGTCAACGAAAAATGAAAGCGGATTACCCAAGTGTCGCAAAAGCTTGCACTCCTTCCGTAACCGTGGGCCTGGTTACGTTCGCCGTGCAACAAAAATTTACTAAAGCTTTACTTGACGAAATAACCCCGCTTCAAAGGTCTTAAGACTGGCTGTAGCACACGTTGGCGGCTTACGCCGGGTTTCGCCCTCTTTCGCCGGTTTTAGCCCCACAACATAGGCTTTGGCCCGTGGGATGCTGTGTATTGTGGATTAATGGCCTCGGAAGGAGTGTGGGTGAAAAGTCGAACCGCTGTTGCAGAGCGTAGGCGGTGGCCGCGTTTGCCCTTAGCCATCCCGGTCTTCGTTAGAAGCCAGGCCGAGGACGATAAAGAATTCCTGGAGTTCGCCACCGCTCTGAACGTCTGCGCCGGCGGGATGCTGCTAGCCGTCCGCCGCTCAATCGCGCTCTCCGCTCAGGTTTCCCTGGAGATTCCCAGCGCGCCATTAGCGGCCCTGGCGGCGCTGCCCAAGGCCACTCGCAACCTCCGCGCCCGCGTTCTACGCACCCTCCACGGCCAGGGCTACAATTTGATCGCGCTGCGTTTCTCGCGGCCGCTGACCAGGTCTTTACCTGCCTCCACGACCCGCCGTCGGAAGATCAGTTCTCCCGCGTGAAAATCTTTTCCCTTGTTTCCACCCTCTTGCCGGAATGCCGCCAGTGCCGCCAATTACTCTGCATCGCATCCCTCTATCTTTAGTAAGTTGCTTCGACTCAAGAACATAGAATACCCTCCGGAACAGCTGTTTTTCGCTGCGGGATTTGGCTCTCCAGATGCACTGAATGGCGTAGCCTTACGTTAGCGGAAAGCCTTATGAGTGCTTCGAATCCAGTCAGCGCCTTGATCCAACCCTTGGGCGAAATGCCCCCCGAGGCCGTCGTCTTCGGCTCGACCGAAGCTATGCGTGCGCTGCGCGAACGCCTGGAGAAGATCGCGGGCGCCAATGTACCGGTTCTGATTCACGGTGAGAGCGGCACGGGCAAAGATATCATCGCGCGCATGATTCACGCCGGTTCGCCATGGAAGACGGGTCCGTGGGTAAAGGTAAATTGCCCCGCGATTCCCGGCACGCTGCTGGAAAGCGAACTCTTCGGTTACGAAAAAGGAGCGTTCACCGGCGCCTACGGCGCCAAGCCCGGCCGCGTCGAGATGGCGCACCGCGGCACGCTTTTTCTTGACGAGATTTCCGAACTCGACATGGCGCTGCAATCGAAACTTCTTCAGCTCTTGCAGGACGGCCAGTTCTGCCGCATCGGAGCGCAGGAAGATAAGAAGGTCGAGGTCCGCGTGGTTTGCGCGACCAATCGCAAGCTAGAAGAAGAGATCATCAACGGCAGCTTCCGCGCCGATTTGTTTTACCGCATCAACGTGGTGAATGTATACGTGCCGGCCCTGCGCGAGCGCTCTTCCGACATTCCGCAACTGGTCGAGTATTTTCTCGAATATTACAACCGCAAGTTCAACGCGCGCGCCGCGGCTCCTTCAGCAGAATTGATGAAGGCCTTGAAAAAATATCACTGGCCGGGAAACATCCGCGAGCTGGAAAATCTGATGAAGCGGTATGTGATTCTCGGCACCGAAGATTCCATCTCCGTCGATCTGCGCCCCCGCGAGCCGGATTATTTCACCGCTGACATTCCCGTCGATGGACCGATCTCACTCAAAAAAATCACGCGCCAGGCGGTGCATGAACTAGAGCGCAAGATCATCCTGAAGGTTCTGCAGCACCATCACTGGAACCGCAAGCAAGCCGCCAAGGCCCTGAACATCAGCTACCGCGCCCTGCTTTACAAAATCCGCGACGCCGGTCTGCCCTCGAACCGCACGCCCAAGCATCCTTCCAAAGATGAAGTAAAAGAAACCGCCGCCGCCGACTGATCGCAACCCGCCCAGGCCACGTTCAGCCCCTCAGTTCCGACAGCGCCTTCTTAGCATCCCCATTGTTAGGATTAATCTTCAGCACGCGCTCCAACTGCTGCCTCGCTTGCGAAACCTGGTTTAGTTTCTGATAAGCCAGCGCGAGGTGATAGTGAACCATGGCGTCGTCGGCGCCGCCTTTCTTCTCGTTCAAGCGCAGCGACTCCTGGAACATATCAATCGCCGATTGATACACGCCCTTCTGGTAATAGGCCCATCCCAGCGTGTCGGCGGCATTTGGAGAATCCGGCATGCCGCGCCGCGCCGTCTGCGCCATCGCCAGGGCCACATCCACGTTGCCGCCGTGCTGCAGCATCACGTACGCCAGATTGTTTGAGGCCAGCGGATTGTTCGGCTCAAGGTTCAGCGCCTGCTGGTACAGGTTCTTTGCCTGATCCCAATTGCCCTGCGATTCATACAACATTCCCGCAAGAATATAGAAGGAAATTTCCTTCGGATGATCTTTGATCGACTGCTGATAAGTGGCGAGCGCGTCTCTGGTTGAACCCTCCGCGGCCTGCGTTTGAGCCAGTTTCACCAGCGCGTCGGAATTGTTCCGATCCAGCTCAATCGATTTGTGAAGTGCCCCATCGGCAGCGGCAAAGTCTTTTTTCTGGAACAGTGCCGTGCCCAGCAGATCGTAAAACCCGCTGCTGTTCGGCGTCTTGGCAATCTGCGCCTTCGCCGCCGCAATGGCTTGATCGACCTGCTTCTGTGCAAGGTAGGTGTTCATCATCCCTTGCAGCGCGTCGGTCGACGCTGGATCATGTTCCAGCGCCTGCTGATAAAACTTGATCGCCGCTGCATATTGCTTCTGCAAGGAATGCAGATTTCCCATCTGCACATAAGCAGCCGGGCTCGCCGGCGCCAGATCGGCCGCCTTGCGCAGATCCTGGTCCGCCGGAGCAAACTGTTGCCGGTTCATATCGGCCAGCGCTCGCATCAGGTAGCCATCCGGAGAGTTCGGCGCCATGTGGATGATCTGCTCCGCCGTCTGCGCCAAGCCGTCGAAATCTTTTTGCTGCATCTGCAAGCCGGCCAGGGCTCGTTGCGCATCCGAAATATCCGGACGCAGCGCCACCGCCTGCCTCAGTTCCGATTCCGCCTGCGCGCTGTTGTTCTGCGCTTCCAGCGCCAACCCAAGCTGGTAGTGTGCCACTCCGTTATTAGGATCGTTCTTGATCGCCTGCTGTAACGAATCTACGGAGCCGTTGGCATCGCGGTTGTGCAGCTGTATTTCGCCGCGAAACACCAGAGCATCCGCCTCATGCGGATTCACTTTCAAAATCTCGTCATCCAGCTTCGTCGCTTCGTCGATGCGATTCTTCAGAATCAGCAACTGAATGTAATTCTTCTTCACCTGCAGATCTTTGGGATGATCATGATAAACAGCGCCATACTCCGCAGTGGCTTTATCGAGTTCGTTGTCGGCGAAATAAAAGTCACCCAGCATGCGGTAGCCCTCGGAGTTATCCGGGAAGCCGTTCTTCGTCTGCTTTAAGAAATTCTCGGCATCCGCTTTTTTCCCCTCAGCCATTAGCAAACGAACATACGACGCGTAAGGGGCCGGATCCTTCGGATCGACATCGATCGCATGCTTGAACTGCGCCTCCGCCTCCGGAAAGCGGTTGCGCCCCTGATAAAAGCCTCCCAGAGCGAGTTGTAGATTCATCTGCTTGGGGCCAAGCGCCGCCGCCTTCTTCAAACTGGCCTCGGCCTGGTCGAACTGGTTCGTGCGCAGTTGCAGAATCGCCAGATTCAAATACGAATCGGCGTGGTTCGGGTCGGCGGCAACCGCCTTCTGCGTCTCGTCTAAAGCCGCCTTCAAATCGCCTTGCGCGGCATACAGATTTGCCCACGCCAAATGCGTATCGGAGCTGTCCGGCTGCTTCTCGCGCAGCACATCCAGATGCGGCTGCGCCTGCTTCAAATCGCGTGCGGAAATCAGCAGATTCGCCAGATCGGCCTGCGCGCTGTAATTGCCCGGAGCAAGCTCAACCGCTCGTGCAAGCTCAGCATAGGCCCGGTTGTAATCTTTCAGCTTGAGAGAAGTCTCGCCCAGTTGATAATGCGCCTCGGCAAATCGCGGATCGATCTGCAGCGCATTCGCATACTGAATCGCCGCCTCGCGTAGCTTCCCCTGCTTGGCGTAGCGGTTGCCGCTCTCCAGAAATTTCTGCTTGCGAACATTCGGGTCGCGCGTGCAACCAGTGAACGAGGCAGAGATGACGAACACGACAGCCAGCAAGCGGAGCGAAACCGAACGGCTCATTGTTTCTCCAAATTATCCTGGATGATGTTTCTCCAGGTTTCTCAAGGAAAGGTGCGAACGCACGGACCACGGCGAACGAATGGTCAACACACCAAGGTACTGCAAGAAGCGGATGCAAATAAAGCTACTGCTGTCATACGCTCGGCGCGGAAGAATGCGGAGTGATCACAGGTGGCCCACTCAAGCCATCTCTAGGCTTGCGGGGGATTTCCTATCCAAGCGCCGCCTTGCGATTACTCCACTTCCAGTAAACATACCCCGGCACGCCAACCAGCACAATCGCCGTTCCCCAGAACGCCTCGGAAGGTCGCGTGATGATTGTATTCAAAGTCCACGCCGCTCCCACCAGCACGTAGATCGCAGGCAGCCAGGGATATCCCGTGCAGCGGTAAGGGCGCGGAATCGCCGGCCGGCGCCAGCGCAGCAGGAACATTCCAATCACGGTCAACGTGTAGGAAAGCACCATGCCATAAATCACGTAAGTATAGAGCTGATCGTAGCGCCCGCTGACGGTGAGCAGCGCCGCCCACACGCCTTGCCCAATCAAGCTGAAAGCCGGCGTCCTCCACTTGGGATGAATCACCGCCATGCGCTTGAAGAAAACTCCATCCTGAGCCATCGCAAGATAAACCCGCGCGCCAGAGAGCGTGCAAGTAGCCGCTGCGCTGAAGCACGAAACCGCAATCATCAGCGACAGCCACACCGCCGCGCGCGGAGAAAACAGCGCAGTCGCCGCGGCATGAGCGATAGTTTCATGCTGTGCGATCTCACTCAGCGGCAGCGCATACAGGTAAGTGAAATTCATCGCCATGTAAATCGCGCCGACGACGAGCACGCCGAACACCATGCCTAGCGGCACATTTCGCCGGGGCTCCTTCACTTCACCCGCAACCCATGTGATGTAAACCCATCCGTCATAAGCCCAGAACACCGCGATTAGCGCCACCCCCATCGCCGAAATCAACTGAGCCGGATGCAGCCCCAGGGTAAGGGTCGCCCCATGCGGATTGAAATGCGACCAGTCGCCCTTGCCGATGGCAAATCCCAGGACCACAAACGCAGCCATCGCCGCGAACTTCGTCCACGTTGAAACATTCTGCAGCAGCGTGCCCCAGCGCAGGCCGACCACATTCACATAAGTGAGCACAGCAATCAGAAACAATCCAAACAGATGCGCACGCGTAATCGCGATTCCCGCAATCGACAGAACAAGATGATCCTGAGAAACGATCGGAAAAACCTCGCCCGTATAAGCCGCTGCTGCAACCGCCAGGGCCGCGATCGATCCGCCATTGGCGACGGAGAACAGCATCCATCCATAAAGAAAAGCGACGAGATCGCCGTAAGCCTCACGCAGATAAACATACTGCCCACCGGACTCCGGAAACATCGACCCCAACTCCGCGAAAGCCACGCAGCCGAAAAGCGAAATCACCCCGCCGATCACCCACACGCCTAAAAACAGCATGGGTTGCGGCAAAGGCCCGGCAATATCTTTTGCCGTAAGAAAAATCGAAGAGCCGATAATGCCACTCACCAGCAGCAAGACAGAATCGAGCAGGCCGAGGCCGCGAACAAGCGTCGGCTGTGAATCTGCGGGAGCTTTCTCGGTAGTCGGCGGAGCCAGAGTCGAATCCATTATCCGATCCCCAGTTCGTCGGCAGACTCGAGCGGCGTCCCGCAAACCCGGCAGATCACAGCCGAGCAGTCGCCGCAGGTGAGCGGATCGTTCACTTCTTTGGCACAGTTTGGACAGTAAAGAAGACCGGGGCCAGGCTTCGGCGGAGAGCCTTGAGGGTCTGTTGCCATGCGGAAGGAAACTGTAACATAAACTGTGCGAAGCTGACGCGCATCACGCGGGCGGCGGCGCCCTAAACTTGCCTTAGGACACTACCCACAGAAACGAAGACCTATGCCTGAAAAATCCCTAACCCCCGACGAAAAGCTGCAACAGGAATTCAACCGCTGGGCCACGGCCGGCGAAGGCCCGAAGATGGAACAACACCACTTCGACATCACGTCGAAAACCATCCGCCACATGGGCCTTCGTCCCGGCGAGCGCGTGCTCGATCTGGGCTGCGGATCAGGCTGGGCCACGCGGCTGTTAGCCCGGCTGGTCGGCGAAGGTCCCGACGGGTTCGGCCAGGTCGTCGGACTCGATGTCTCCGACGAAATGATTCGCGAAGCCCGCACTGCATCGAAAGATTTCGACAACCTTCTGTACGTCTGGGGCTCGGCGCAGCGAATCCCCTGGGAAGAAAACTTCTTCGACAAAGTTTTGTCAGTCGAGTCGTTCTACTACTATGCCGATCAGGATCGCGCTCTGATGGAACTGTTTCGCGTGATGGCGCCGCGCGCCAGATTATTTATTCTCATCAATCTCTACAAAGACAACCGGTATTCGCTGCAGTGGGTCGACAAGTTGAAAGTTCCGGTGCACGTGCGCTCGGCGGCAGAATACGTCGAACTCCTGAAGAAACACGCCTTCGAAAAGGTCGAGGCAATCCGAGTTCCCGACGACACGCCCACCCCGGACGATTACAAAACAAAATCCTTTAACAGTCTGGAAGACTTACGGGCTTTCAAGCGCGAAGGCGCGTTGCTGCTCATGGCGTCGAAGCCAGACCTGCGCACGCCCGCGCCGGGATATACGATTTACTAGCTCTCATTCCGATTTTGCTTATTCGCTTCGGTGAGCAGGAATACTCCCAGGATTGTCATCACCGGCTCAATCGGATGACGGTAACGCTGCCCTGGAAAAACGATGTAGTAGATCGCTGGATATAACAGGATCAGCCAGAATAGCAACCAGGTCCCAGGCCAGCGCTGCCGCAAAGCACGCCCCAGGCCCCAAAACATCAGCAACGAAGACGCCAGAAACAGCGAATTCTTCACCTGCGCCAGCCACCAGACTTGCGCCAGCCGCGGCGGCCCCGCCCAAAAATAAATAAAGCGCTTTAGGCAAAGCACGGCGAAGCGCGGATAATCCGCTTCGATATAATCAAGCGCCTGCCGCTTGCGCATATCGATGTAAGCCAGTTCACCCATCTGGATGTACTGCCGCATCGCGTAAAGATCCTGTGTGGGATGCAAATACTGCATCCACGTTCCATCGGCGCCGCGGCCGTTGCCCAGGCGAAGCTCCGCGCCAAAATTGTCGCGAATAAAAATAAACTTGCCGAAGGTTTGATAATTGCGCGCAGTCCAGGGCGCCACGCACGCAATGAAAATCAGCGCAGAGGCTGCAATTCCAACTACCGACCGCTTGCCCCGCTTCGCACGCTGATACCATGCCCACAATCCCGACGCGGGCAGGAACGCGATCAGCACGGTGCTGTTGAGCGCCGCGATACCCCACAGCAATCCGAACGCAAGCCAGGGGTTCAATCCGTCGCGTTCTTCCAGGGTCAGCGTTAGCCAAAGAATCGCGGCCAGCAGCAGCGCCGAAAGACTCGTCTCCCAAACCCACCGCGTGCACCAATACATCACATAAGGCAAAAGCGCCCAGGTCCACGCCGAGCCAACGGCAACTTTCTCCGAAAAAATTCTCCTCGCGACCAGAAAAATGGGAATGCAGGTGAGTGCCGAAAACACGCTGTTGATCGAAAGCAGAACGAAAGCCGACGCTCGCGAGTAAATTCCGAAGAAGTGAAAGACACCGGCCGTCAGATAAGGATAAAGCGGAGGCTCCCACGCGGTCGGCCCGGTTGCCGCACCGAAGGGATCGCTGAATCCTCGACCCGACGCAATGGCCGCGCCGATCCGCCCCATCTCCCAGCCGAAACCAAAATTATTCTCCGCCGCCTTGAACTTATAGGTGTGCCCCACGACGATCCAGCCCACGCGAAGGAAGAGCGAGATCGCGACTAGCCAGAAGAATGAGGTCCGAACGCGCGCCCATTTATCCAAGAGCCGGTTCAGAGTGGCGCTACGGCGCGCAGCCAGCGCGGATTGTGCATCCATGAATATCTATTTGTAGCTGACTGAATGAAGAGCGGGCAACCCCTTCGCCGCATATCACCGAACTAAGTCGTCAGGTTGTAAATCAAGCCGTAAGGATCTTTCACATAGCACCTTGGCCAATGAGGCTCGTCCTTGACGATCTCACAGCCGGCTTTCACGAGCCGCGCCTTGGCTTTCTCGATGTCGTCCACGCTCACTTCAAAAACAGGCCCCAGCGGCGGGCCGAGTTCGATAAACAAATTGATGTGCTTGCCATGCAGGCCGACCATTTTAGGGTTAGGGTCCGAGATCTCGAATCCAAGACGCTCGACGTAAAACTGCGCCGCCTGCTTTGTGTCCGGCCACTGAATCAGAATATCGGTCCCGAATTTGTTGGCCATGATTCCTCTCCTCGAGACAATCACCGTTACCATCTCGGCAGATCGAAGAAAGCAGGTCGCCGAAGCTGCACGTTCAATCCGCCAGTCGGGGCTATAATACTCGCCTGAGGGTATCTATGGGCTGGCTGCAAAATAAGTTCGAAAAGAATTTCATGATCAGCACGGTCGATTATGTTTTCAACTGGGCGCGCAAATCCGCCGTCTGGCCGATGACCTTCGGCCTCGCCTGCTGCGCCATCGAAATGATCGCGTCCTCGACCGCCCGTTTCGACATCGCCCGCTTCGGCTCCGAAGTGTTCCGTCCCAGCCCGCGGCAAAGTGATCTCATGATCGTCGCCGGCACGGTCACGCTGAAAATGGCGCCGGTCGTGAAGCGTATCTACGATCAGATGCCCGACCCCAAGTGGGTAATCTCGATGGGGGCCTGCTCATCGGTCGGAGGCCCGTTCAATACCTACGCTGTGCTGCAGGGCGTCGACAAAATCGTCCCCACCGATGTCTATGTCACCGGCTGCCCGCCGCGGCCGGAAAATCTTTTCTACGCGCTGCTCAAGCTGCAAGACAAAATCGATACCATGACGCTGGCCAGGAAGCCCACGGAAGTGCGGCTCGACGCAAACATGATGGAAAATTTTAAGCGCCAGGTAATGATCGCGCAAACCCTGCAGCCCAAGTAGACTCGTGTGAAGACAGGTAGACTCATGCGGGGACGAGTGCCCTCGCCCGTCGGCCGAGTGCAGCGAAGCATTTCTTCCATTAAAACCGGAGTCCCAAGTGCCCAACTTCACCAAGCTCACGACTGAATCCGAACTCCCGCCTGCCGACGAAGCCAAAGAATTTCCCTGCGGCAATAAGACTATCTGCATAGCCAACATAAACGGAGCCTATAGCGCCATGGACAACATCTGCCCCCACCGCGGCGGCCCGCTGGGGCAGGGAATGATCGAAGGCAACAAAGTAGTCTGCCCGTGGCACGGCTGGGCGTGGGATGTGAAGACCGGTGTAGCCGAACAAGATGCCAACGTGAAGGTTGCGGTGTATCCGCTGAATAGTGAAAATGGGGATGTACTAATCGAGCTGTAGTTTGTTTCTTGCGGCGCTATCCTAACAATCGCAGAAACTTTCCCGGCTGATTCTCAAACCCCGGAAACACTTCCCCCAGATTCTTATTCCCCATGTGCCGCGTCACAGCCTCTCCAACCACCTGCCGAAAATCCGTAGTTAACGCCAGATCGCGCCCCTCGTAAAGCTGCGACTGATCAAGCCCCGGCCAGCGTCCGTAAACTTTGCCACCTTTCACCGGGCCGCCCATAACGAACATCACATTTGCGTGTCCATGATCGGTTCCGCGATTGCCATTCTCTCGCGCGGTTCGCCCGAACTCCGACATCGTCACAACCACCGTGTCCTCGCCAAGGTCGCCGAGATCGGTCCAAAACGCCGCCAGCGATTGCGAGAACTCGCGCAATACGTTCGCAAGCTGGCCTTCGGCGGCGCCCTCGTTCACGTGATGATCCCAGCCGCCAATGTCGGCGAACGCCACCTGCACGCCCAGATTCGCCTTGATAAGTTGGGCTAGCTGCCGCAGGCTGTCGCCGAAGCGCCCTTTGGGATAATCCGCGCCCGGCGCAGGTTTGTACTTGGCAGGGTCGGCCGCTTTCAGCATCTTCACCGCATCGAAAGTCTCCTCACCGGTGCCATGCAGTACCGTATCGACAGAGTGGTCGTACATCGCCTCGAAGGCAGTTGCCACCGGCGAAGCTTTCGCATTGCGCCCGCCGACCGAAAAATCGTTGATGTTATTCATGGCAATCGCGGGCTCGACTCCGCTCAGGATGCGCGGAATCGACGGCCCCATCGCAATCGCCTCAAAGGGAGACTTCTGCGCCGGATGCGGCAACGAGCGCAACGATCGATTGAGCCATCCATCGTCGGTCGACTTGATGCCGGGAGTGCCCGACTCCATAAAATCCTGCGCATCAAAATGCGAGCGGTTTGGGTCAGGCGATCCCGCCGCGTGGACAATCGCCAAATGCTGCTGCTGCCACAACGGCTGAAACGGAGCGAGAGCCGGATGCAGCCCAAAAAATCCATCGAGTTCGATCACCGATTGTCGTGGAATGTTGATGCTCGGCCGCATCACATAATACTGCGCCTCGGCATGCGGCACGACGATATTCAAGCCATCAGCCGCGCCACGCTGGAAGATCACGACCAGCCGTTTGTTGCGTGTACCCTGATCAATCGCGCCCCAGGCCGCCCGCGCCAGAAAGCTCGGCACCGCCGCCGTTCCAACAATAGCCAGGCCGCTGTTGCGAAGAAAGACGCGACGAGTGATCGACATAAAAACTCCGGCTATCTCCTCTGAAACTCCGGCGAACCCAAAAGCAAACCGGCAATCGTGCTGGCCTGCGGAGCGGTCGCCGTAACCTTCGGTACTCCAGGCTTTCCGTTTTGCATCTGCTGCGCAGTGTTCTTGCCAGATTCGACCTGCGCAACGATTGAGTCATGCGTCTGCTGCGAAACGCCGCCCGCAACCAGATTCGCTTCCAGCGTAGAAACGATTGCCGACGAATCCGTCGCATCATTCCCAGCCAGTTGCGCCGTATCGACCTTCACCCCTCGGATTTTTCCGCTTGTCAGCGCCAGCGCAAAATTCATGCGGTTGAGCAGCGCCGAAGAACTCACCCACGCTTCCGCTTTCATCGAATAACCGGTAGGCGGCTGCGCGCCGTAAAGTGGCATCCCCATTTTGTTCAATTGTCCGGCGAGCGGCATGGCATCTTCAACTTCGGCGCCCGTCGCTCGAATGGTCGACGCCACGAATTCAAAAGGCGTCTTCACCTTCGCACGATAAGCCGAGTCATCCCAAAATTCAGGCGCATGGAACAGCACGCTCAACACTTCGCGAATGTCACCCTTCTTTTTCAGAAAAGTTTTCGCCATGCGGTCGACCAACGCAGGTGGCGGGTCGTCCGACACAAATCTTTCGGCCAGCTTCAGCGAAATAAAATGTGCCGTCTGCGGACTGGTCGCTAACAAGTGCAACACCTCCAGACCTTCGCCTTCGCCCTTCTGCTTGATCCGATGGCCGAGCACAAACTTGGGCCCGGGCTCGTGCATGCGCGGATCAAATTTAAACTCGCCGCCTTGCGCCGGTTTGTCGATGGTCCACCCCGTAAAAACCTTCGCAACTTCGGTCACGTCGTGTTGCGAATAGCCGCCGTTCACGCTGAGCGTGTGCAGTTCGAGTAATTCGCGCCCGTAATTTTCATTCAACCCGCTAGGCCGCTTGCCCGGATTCGGCCGCGGTGGAAGGCGTCGCCCAGACGGCCCATACGGATGCATCGGGATGCCCATCGCCTGCGGCGAGTCAGGCCCCACGCTCAACCAGTTATCAAGATAAAACAGCATCGCCGGGCTCTTCGCCGTAGCGACCAGCAACTCTTCAAACTTTCCCAGCGCATGCGGACGGATCACTTCTCGCTCGTAACTCGTCACCATGAGCCGGTCGAGCCCCTTGTTCACGAAAACATTGAAGTGATTGAACCAGAAATCGGTCATCACTTCATCAAGCTGCCGTTGGCTGTAGATCGCCCGTAAAAGTTTGGCCTGAGCCAGTTCGCTATCGGGGACGGCTGGAGGATTGTTGAGCGCGAGTACGGTTTCCTTCTGCTGCGGCGTCATTCCCTGAATAAAATCCTGACCTTTGCCGCCCCGCAGCGAGTCAGCAAACCCGATCAGTTGATCGAGCGGCAGCGCCAGGATTTTCCTGTAGCGTTGGTCCGGCGGCAAGCTCGGCAGTTGCTGAATCTCGAGATCCGCATAAAGCTGCTCCTCGCGAATCCGCTCCTGCTCTTCGTCCCCCGCGCTTGGCTTCGCCGGCGCATCGGTAGCCGCCATTATTTCGCTGGTTGCGACGGCGGCATCGCTCGCTGCTCCGCTCGGTGCCGCATCCGTCGCCTCAGTCCCGGTAGAAGCCATCGTAGGCCTCGCGGCGTTCGCATTTTTGACCTCGGCATTTTGAGCCGCCCCGGTTGCCTCCGTCTTTCGCTCTTTGCGCGCTTCAAGCCGGGTCAATTGCACCTGATAGATCGCGCGCCGCCCGGGATCGGAAGGCATCGGCCGTTTGCCATTCATCACCTGATTGATCTCTTGCGGGTCGGGAAAATTCTCGGCGAGTTCTCGAGAATTCATCCGCAGGGTGCGCAACGGATCGAGGCGGGAATTGAGAGCGTCGTCGTCAATCTTTTCAGGATGAAGTTGCAGTTCAATCCAGCGATCGACGCCTATCGCCATTACCTGCTGCAAGTCCCCCGGACGCGGCCCGAAAGTCAGACGGTTGAGCGCATGCAGAGCGCGTTTCGGCTGGTCCGGTTCCGGCGTCGCGTCGCTCTTCTTCTTAGCCAGCAATCGCGGGGCAGTACACGCCAGGCACAAAAAAAGCAGGGACAAGGCGATCTTCGTGCGGCCCAGATGCATGAGAACTCCCAGTGCGGAAAACGAAGGACTACCTTGAATTATGAACCCTAAACGGCAGAAAAAGTTGTTATTCCTCCGGTTACCAGAGAACGACCAACCCTTACTGAGCAGAGGAGCGCGGAAGGCGAAAAATAGGCTTGAGAGACAACAAGAAGGGATCACCAACCGGCAGAGCCTAGCGCCATTGCTGGCAGCAAGCTACGTCAAATACATTTTCCCATTCGAAACTTTGTGCTGCAGGGTCGCCGCCAGCTGATCGACATCCGTCGGAGCGATGTTCACCGTCATGTGTTCGGCCAGCAACGGAGCTCGATTGCTCCCCACCGCCTCGCGCCGCACTTGAATCAGCAGAGCCTGCACCGCATCGGCGTCGTACTTCAGCGGTGTCATCCGGACCAGGTCGCTCAAGGCATTCCCCAGTGAAAGCGATTCGCGATAAGGACGCGTGCTCGTCATCGCATCGAAAGTGTCGGCCAGCGCCATTATGCGCACCGGCATCGGCAGATCCGCGCCCGCCAGCGCATCCGGATAACCCGATCCATCGCTGCGCTCATGATGCCACCGCACCGCTTCATGAATCTTCGGCCACGGGAATTGCACGCTACTGACAATCTGATGGCCTACCACGGTGTGGTCCGCCATCTCGCGAAATTCTTCGGGATTCAACGCCGCCGCCTTGCTGAACAGCCGCCGATCGACCGCAACCTTGCCGATGTCGTGCAGATATCCGGCGCTGCGCAACGCCGCAACTTCGCCCGCATCGGCGCCCATCGCCTCTCCAATCGCAGCGGCGTAGCGCCCAACGCGCAAAGAATGCCCATGAATGTTGACGTGTTTTACGTCGATCGCGGTCGCAAAGGCCTCGAGAGCGGTGTCATAAAAGCCATGCAGTGAAGCCATCAGCCGCAAGTTCTCAGTCACGCGCTGTGCCAGGGTTTGGGTTAGCGCATGGTTTTGCACGGCGAGTCCAATATAGCTGCAAAGCAAATCCATCGCGTCGAGTTCCGCGCGATCGTAAAGCGCGTCGCCCGGACGCCGCCCCAACGCGATTACCCCAGCCAGCTTTCCCGCCGCTTTCAGTGGCGCCAGGCACTTGAAAAGTTCCGGGGCAACATTTCCATTCGAGCTCAGGAACACCGAATAGGTGGAAGCATTCAGCACAATCGGCCCGCGCACGGCTGCGATCGCGTGCGCATGTTTCGGCAAAAGAGGAATAAATGCGGGCTCCGGCAGCATTGCGAATCCGCTGGCCACCACTGATGTAAGCATCGTGGGCTTTTCGTTAAAAACGAAAAGTGCGCCTTCCATGGCGCCCGCCGCTTCCATCACAGCGGCCAGCATGCGGCGTGCCGTCTCGGAGAACTCGCGTTCAGCCGTGAGTTCGGGCCCCAGTTCGGAGAGAGCCTCCACTGTGCGCAGAAGACGGCGGAAATTGTTGGTCTCAACAGTCACGATGAGCGGCGCTGCGACACGGACCAGAATGAGCGTACCATGCAGCCAAGGCCGCCGCGAGAGTGGCTTGTTGGTTAGTTTGGTGCAGTGCTGGCGCGGGTAAAAGCGAGGTCCGAGGCCCTCCGTGGCCCTCGGAATCGAGCTTCAGAAATGCTCGCGCAGCTCGGCGAATCCGGCGGCGATTAAGAACCGCTGCCCCTCCGGCGCGGCATTCAATTCCTCGTGCTCCAGAATCCAGGTATCGCCATGCGGCACGAAGACCGCGTTCAACCCCACCGCCAGCGCGGGATTGATGTCTGACTTCGGGCTATTGCCGATCATCCACGTGTTTCCGCGAATCAGCTCATATTTCTCAACCAAGGCTTCGTAGGTAGCGAAGTTCTTCTCCGCCACAATTTCGGCGGCGGCGAAATATCGCTTCAATCCCGAGCGCTCAATCTTCCCCGACTGTTCCGCCAAGGCGCCTTTAGTCACCAACAGCAGCCGGTGCTTCTTAGAAAGATATTGCAGTGTCTCGGCAACCTCAGGCAGCAGTTCGATGTCATGATCGGAAATCGCGTGCGTGAAACTCCGAATCTGCTCGCGCAATTCAGTAGTGACCGGATTCACGCTGAGCCGCTCAAACGTCTGTACCAGCGCATGTGCGAAGCTGTGCAGCCCGTAGCCATGCTTCACGATGCATTCGCGCTCCACATCGTTGAGCACCTCGCGCACCTGCTCGGCAGAAAAGTCGTGGTGATTGAGAAACGAAATAAACTTGGCGATCGCCCGCTCAAAGTAGATGTTATTTTCCCAGAGCGTATCGTCAGCGTCGATGAGCAGAGTTTGGGGATTCAGCTGCTAGCTCCTGGCTGCTAGCTTCCAGCTAGGCACGGAATTCTGACGGCGATTAGCCATCGTGATCTGTTGGTTTTGGTTTGTGGGCTTCGGTTTAGCTAGAGGCTAGGAGGCAGCGGCTGGAAGCCACTTCTACACCCACTCTATTCTCGCCTCAGGCCCAATAATCCCAGCAGTGTGTCCCATATCGAGTAATCGCGCAACCGCCTCGCGCCCCTCCGGACCATAATCAATCGTGCGCTCATTTACATACATGCCCACGAAACGGTCGGCAGTTTGCGCATCGAGATCCCGTGCAAACTGCATCGCATAAGACAACGCTTCTTCGCGATGATCCAGTGCGTACTGAATACTTTGCTTCAACGCGCCAGTCACCGCAGACATAAGCTCCGGCCCCAAAGCCCGTCGGATCGCATTTCCGCCCAAAGGCAGCGGCAGGCCAGTCATCTTCTGCCACCATCGGCCGAGATCGACAATGCGGTGCAATCCGGCTTTATCGTAGGTGAGTTGCCCTTCGTGAATAATCAAGCCGGCCTCATACTTGCTCTCGAGCACCTGCTGAATGATCTGATCGAACGGCACAACTTCCGTCTGCACCCCGGGAGCAAATAGTTGCAGCGCAAGGTACGCCGTCGTAAGCGTCCCCGGAACCGCGATGAGCTTCTCCTTGATTTCACTCTGCGTAAATGGACGCGGCGAAACCACCATCGGCCCATAACCCTCGCCTACACTGCCGCCGCAAGACATCAGCGCATACAAATCCTGAATATATGGATATGCATGAAACGAAATCGCGGTTACATCGTAAACGCCATCCCGGGCCTTCTGATTCAGAGTCTCGATGTCGCACAACGTGTGCGTAAAGCGCAACCCCGGCACGCGCACCTTATTGGTGGCAAGTCCGTAAAACATGAAAGCATCGTCGGAATCCGGGCTGTGAGCGATCGTGATCTCGCGAGTCTCCTGCGCAACTCCGCCGCCGGAACGCTTCGCTTCTTGTTCTGAAACTACCGTCATCGTGAACTCCAAATTCTTGCGACTACTGTATCGCCGCTATTCAGCCTTGCGGCCGGGCCAGCGGGACGCGATTCCCGCAGCCGCCATCACCTTGATTACTTCCGCAAACACAAACCAGTAAAGCCCCCACCGAAAAGCTTGCGCGACCGAATGCGTCAAGAACGCGAGCCAGCTCAAGCCTCCGGTGAAAAGCACCCCTTCGCCAAGCAAGCCGCCGAGGGCGGCCCGGGCAAAGCTCCTGCGTCCGTGCTCCATCACATATCCCGCGAGCCACGCCACCAGCGGATAAGTCAGCAAGAATCCGCCGGTTGCCCCCATCAACTGTGCGATCCCGCCAGGGCCAGTTGGACTGAACACCGGCATTCCCATCGCGCCCTCAGCCAGGTAGAGGGCGAGTGCCGCAAAGCCGCGCCGGCTGCCCAGCATCAGCCCCACCAGCAACACTCCAAAATTCTGCACTGTCAGCGGCACCGGGGTGAATGGCAACGGAATCGTGATATGTGCGCAGAGAGCCACAAACAAGCTCGCAGCGATCGCGATTGCGAGTTGCCGCGCCATCTCAGGGACGAGCGCCCGCTGCCGAAAAACCTCTTGCGCGGGAATAGCAGATTTTTCCATGGAAGAGTTCTCCGAACCGAGCCTCACTTCGTTTGACGATCAATCGCTACCGGTCAATATTGTCCGCTTTACCCTCGAACTTTAATTCGCTGGAGGCGAGATCGGGGGCCGTGTGCGCCGCTCTCAAGTGTCGCCGCAGACGCATGAACAGGGCGATCGCCACGCACACCACGACCAGCGTACTGACACCCAGGATAAAGAACCACCAGATCATCCGCACGACGGAGTAGGATAACAGATCGACCGCCGCGCGAATCCGTCAAATCGCGCGCGGTGCACATCGATTGTTCTAATTGCCCTTGGGAGCCATCCGCTCGCGCATTTTCTCTACCCGCTCAAGCATGAACTTCATGCGCTCGCGTCCGAACTTGGTGCTGTGAATGACCTGCTCGATGACCTTGAACATATGCGGGTCGCCAGCCTTTTCCCTCAATTCCTTTAGAAATGGGTAAACCTTTGCGAAGACGATAAACATCTCTCCGCTCACCGCCGGCTGCAGAAATAGGTCGGCATTCAACGCACCGTGCTGAACGAATCCCGCCGCCATGCTCCAGTAGCCACTTACCTGCCGCAGCCAGTTGTTCTCCTGCGATCCGGGCGTGAAGGCGATCTTCATGAAGTCGTCGGCATTACGCGGCCAGAAAGTCGTAAACCACCAGTTGCGCGCCTTGCGCATCTCCGCCTCGCGGCGCAGATCGTAAAGTTGCATTATCAGTTGAGCATCCGAAGCAGTCGCTTTCTTAGCCATTCGAACCTCGAAAAATTGAGTAATTGGGAAATTTAGTGATTGAGAAATTGTAAACCGGGCGGAGTAATTGCTGCTTGTTAGATTACTCAACTACCAAACTACCCGGTGATTTCAGGCGCTGGTTGAGGCCGCCTCCACCGCGGGTGCGGCTCGCTCGTACTCGCACTCTTTATTTGGGCACGCAATCACCGGCCCAGCCTTCAGATTTTTTTCAACTAAATATTCGCTGCCGCAGCTCGGGCACTTCTCCGCGATTGGCTTATGCGCCGAAGTGAACTTACACTTCGGATAATTTCCGCAGCCATAAAACGTGTTGCCCTTGCGCGCCCGCTTCTCGACCAGTTCTCCGTCTTTACACTCTGGGCATTTCACTCCAATAAAATTCTGCTTCACATACTTGCATTCCGGGTATCCACTGCAAGCCGTGAACTCGCCGAAACGTCCGTGGCGAATCATCATGTTCCGCCCGCATTTCGGGCACGGCTCATCGAGCGGAATGTCTGGAACTTTTTTGCCTTGATCCAGCCGCCGCGTGGTCTTGCAATCCGGATAGCCGGTGCAGGCCATGAATTGCCCGAAGCGTCCGCGCTTCAGCACCATCACACGCCCGCAGTTCTCGCAATATTCTTCCTGCGTAGTCTCCTGCACGTCGGCCGAATCGAGATCGGGCAGATTGATCGGGTTTTCTTTTGTAAACGTGCACGTGTTCGGATCTTCTTTGTCGTAGGTGCTGCACGCATAGAACGAACCGTGCTTGCCCCACTTGATCACCAGCGGCGCGCCACAGCGCTCGCACTTCTCGTCCGTGGGCTTTTCCATCCGCTTGATGTTCTCCATATGCTTTTCGGCATATTTGAGATCTTTCTGGAACTTCTTGTAGAACTCGGCGAGCGCGTCGGTCCACTTCTCTTTGCCGTCTTCAATCTCGTCGAGTTCTTCTTCCAGTTTCGCGGTGTACTGCAAATCGAAAATATCGCGGAAGTTTTCAACCAGCAGATCGGTGACCACGAACCCAATCTCAGTCGGAGTGAACTTGCCGCCGATTTTTTGTGCGTACTGCCGCTCCTGAATGGTGGTAAGAATCGCCGCGTAGGTCGAGGGACGGCCGATTCCGCGTTCTTCCAGTTCCTTTACCAATGAGGCTTCGTTGAATCGCGGCGGCGGCTCGGTGAAGTGTTGCTCGGGCTTGAGTTCTTTCAGCGTGAGCTTCTGCCCGGCTTCCATCGGCGGAAGCTTGTGTTTGAGTTCCTCGTCCTCTTCGTCCTTGCCGTCCTTGGCTTCTTCGTAGACTTTCAGGAATCCGTCGAATTTCAGCACCGATCCGGTGACCCGGAACCAATAAACTTCATTGCCATTCTTCGTCCTGGCATCGATGTCGACCGTCGTCTGGTCGAAGACGGCGGGGTTGATCTGCGAAGCCACAAAGCGCTGCCAGATCAGCTTGTAGACCTTGAACTCATCTTCTTTTAGGTATTGCTTGATTTGATCGGGATGCCGCATTGCCGAGGTTGGACGAATCGCTTCGTGCGCACCCTGCGAATCTTTCTTCTCTTTATATGTGTTGGGCTGCTCGGGCAGGTACTGCGCGCCATATTCCGTGCCGATGTACTCCCGAACTTCGGTAATTGCCTCGGGCGCAACCCGGGTTGAATCGGTACGCATATAAGTAATCAGACCGACCGAGCCTTCCTCGCCCATCTCCACGCCTTCGTAGAGGCGCTGCGCGATCATCATGGTGCGCTTCACGCTGAAGCGCAGCTTGCGCGAAGAATCCTGCTGCAATTTGCTGGTGGTAAACGGAGGTGCAGCATTCCGCCGCCGCTCTTTCTTATCGACCGAGCGAACAATCCAGTCAGCCGTTTCCAGTGCAGCGCGAATCTTTTCGGCGTCTTCGCCGTTGGTGACTTCAATTTTCTCTTCGCCTTTGCCAAGAAAGCGTGCGTCGAACGCCGGAGGTTTGCTGGCAGCCAGGTGCGCGTCAATCGTCCAATATTCTTTTTTCTCGAACGCCTTAATTTCGCGTTCGCGTTCGACAATCAACCGCAAAGCAACCGTCTGCACGCGCCCGGCAGAAAGCCCGCGCCGAACCTTATCCCACAACAGCGGCGAAACCTGATATCCCACCAAGCGGTCGAGCACGCGCCGCGCCTGTTGCGCGTCCACCAGATTCTGATCAATCGCTCGCGGATGTTCAAACGCCGCCTGCACCGCCCGTTTCGTAATTTCGTTGAATGTGACCCGCTGAATGCGCGGCGGAGCGTCCCCATCCTCTTTTTTCTTCTTCTTTTTCTTTTTCCCCTGCGCGCCGTTCTCATCGAGCTCATCGGCAAGATGCGCGGCAATCGCCTCGCCTTCGCGGTCCGGGTCAGGAGCGAGATAGATCGCATCCATCCCCCCCGCCATCTTTTTTAGCTTGGTAAGAACTTTCTCTTTGCCGGGGATGACGACGTAATCGGTCGCAAACTCGTCGTCCGTATCGACGCCAAGCGTGCTCTTCGGCAGATCCTTCACATGGCCAAGCGAAGCTTCGACCGAGAATCCCTTCCCCAAATATTTTTGGATGGTTTTCGCCTTCGCCGGCGACTCGACGATTACTAAACTTTTCAGCAAACTCCCCCTCGATTCCCAAGAATTGTCTCGAAACTAGCACGAATGGTACAAAAGCAACAAGTTACTGCAAGAAAGCTTCCTGCTGCGGGCTTCTAGCCTTCAGCCAAAACCGAACCTTGCAGGCGCCGCACGAGCGAGGCTACCTGGGAGCTGGCCGCTAGAAGCTTTTTACGAAATTCTTCCCCGCCATCTGGCGCACTTTGCCGCCCAGCTCCAGTTCAAATAGCGCGGCAAAGATCTCCGAAGACGACATTTCCGTCTCCAGCCGCTCGACCAACTCATCAATATGCGTGGGTTCGTCCGCTTTCAACAGGCTGAGGATTTTCTTTTCGTGAGGAGGAAGCCCTTCATCCGGAAATAGAGATGCCGATGAGTGACCTTCGGATTCATTCGAGGCCGCAGGCGTCAAAGCCAACTTCACTTCCGGAGGCAGATCTTCCCAAACGTCTTCCCACGTCGCCACCAGCCGTGCGCCCTGCTTTATCAACGTGTTCGGGCCCCAGGAATTCTTATTGGTCACGTTCCCGGGCACAGCGAAAACATCGCGATTCTGCTCCAGCGCGCAGCGTGCTGTAATGCGCGTTCCGGAATATTCCGCCGCTTCTACCACCAGCACCCCCACAGACATGCCACTGAGAATCCGGTTGCGGATCGGAAAATTCTGCGGCGCCGCAAACGTCCCCAGCGGAAACTCCGAAATGAACGCTCCGCCCAGAGCCAGAATCTGCTCCGACAATCGCGAATTTTCTTTCGGATAAATCACATCCACACCCGTGCCAAACACGGCAATGGTCTTGCCCTTCGCTGAGATGGCGCCGCGATGGCTCGCCGTATCGACTCCCCGCGCCATGCCGCTGACAATGACCAGTCCCTGCGCCGCCAAATCACAAGCGAGCCGCTCCGCCATCCCCGAGCCATACGGCGTCGGATGCCGCGTGCCCACCATTGCAATGCCCGGTCGAATGAGCAACTCAGCGCTGCCGCGCACATACAAGACCACCGGTGGATCGTAAATTTCCTTCAGCCGCGCAGGGTAGCAGGCATCCTCCGACGAAATCACCGTCACTCCCAAAGCCGCGGCCCGCGCCACTTCTTCCCGCGCCAGTTCCGCCGATTTTCCCGTGGCAATCGATTGCGCCGAGGCCGCCTGAATTCCTGCGCCCTCCAGTTCCGTAAGCGAAGCCCGAAATACCGCCTCCGGCCCGCCAAAGCGCTCCACCAGTTTTCGCGCTTTCGTCGGTCCCAGTCCCGGCGTCAAAGAAATCGCAAGCCACTCGAGAATATGCGTTGCAGGTGCAGCCACAGCATTCGACACTGGATACTCCTCGTCGTCAGACTCAGTCGATTGGCGGACTGTAATCACTCGCAGAAAGCGGTGTCAAGGAAAGTGGTCACCGAAAGCGTCCAACCTTGCTCTGCTAGAATCAAAACAGGAATGAGACGACTGCGCATCTCGGCGATTTCGTACCTCAATACTGCGCCTCTCATGTGGGATTTCGAGCACGGCAGAGCTGCCAAATCCAGCGCTCCCGGAATCAAAGAACTGTTCGAAATCGGTTACACCCTGCCGTCGTCCTGCGCCCGGGAACTCCAGGCTGGTAAGGCAGATATCGGAATCATCCCCGCGGCCGCCTACACGCAGATTCCTGGCCTCGAAATCCTGCCCGACGTCGCCATTGCCTCAAAGCGCGACGTGCGTTCCATCCTCCTGGTAAGCCGCCTGCCCATCGACGAAGTTCGCACCGTTGCTCTCGACACCTCGTCGATGACTTCCGTCGCGTTGACCAAAGTTATCTTCGAAAAATGGCTTGGCGGCGGAAGAACCTTCACTCCAATGGCGCCGGATATCGACGATATGCTCGCCACGCACGACGCCGGCCTGCTCATCGGCGATCCCGCGCTGCAAATCGACCGTTCCCGCTACTACACGCTCGATCTAGCCGAAGAGTGGATTCGCCGCACCGGCAAGCCTTTCGTCTTCGCCTTCTGGGCGGTTCGCCAGGATGCCCTGCAACAAAATGAAATAGAGCAAGAAACGCCACGCAGGGAGAGCCGCCCCCGGTCCGGAACGAGAAGCGGCGCGGGCATCGATGTATCAGATCTCGCCGCAATCTTTCAGCGTTCCCGCGACCATGGCCTGGAACCGTCGAGCCTCGATCAGATCAGCCGCGAATGGGCCCCGCGTCTCAACCTAAAAGAAGATGATGTTCGTTCCTACCTCACCGGCAACATCTATTATTATTTGGATCAGCCCTGCCTGGAGGGTTTGCGGTTGTTCTACCGTTACGCGTCCGAAGTCGGCGCTCTGCCTCAACCGCGCGCAATTCGCTTCGTAGACGCCGAAACCGGCGCCCGCATCTAAGCGACTCTTTCAACATGCATGACGAGTCGGACACGCGCAGAGTTTGCCAAACCTAAATGCCACTCGCCCACCATCTTCTGCTCGCGGCTCCAGTATGGCACCGGCTGCGCAACCTGGGAGGCCCCGGTCTGGTCATTCTCGGCATCGCCGATAACTCCATCATCCCGCTAACCGGCAGCATGGACGTCCTCACCATCTGGCTCGCCGCTCGCCATCACGAACCCTGGCCCTACTATGCCGTCATGGCAACCCTGGGAGCGATGATCGGTGGCTACATTACTTATGCCATTGCCCGCAAAGGCGGCCAGGAGGCCATGGAGCGCAAGTTGTCAAAGAAGCGGGCAAAAAAGGTTTCGAGGGCCTTCGAGCGCTGGGGATTTCTCGCGGTAGCGCTTCCCGCCCTTTTGCCCCCACCGTTTCCCTTTGTGCCGTTTCTGATAGCCGCGGGCGCCGGACAATACTCGCCCAAAAAATTCCTCGGATCGCTACTCCTGGGCCGTGGAGTCCGCTATTCAATCGAGTCTTACCTCGGCTACCACTACGGCCGCCACATCCTCCGTTTCTTCAGCCAGTACTACTCGCCAGCCTTGTCAATCCTGATCGGGCTGGCTGTGTTGGGCTCGCTGCTGACGCTGATCCAATACCTGCGATATCGGAGACAACATCCCTCGACGGTGCGGGCGCGCGCTTAATTAATTCCCTTTTCTTCTCGTTGCCGCGTTGCTACAATTGTTATAACGGAGGCGGAAATGTTCGAACTCAAGGTCCGTAAAATCGGAAATTCTCTGGGAGTAGTGCTGCCGAAAGAGGCGATCAGCGGCCTTCAGGCTCAAGAGGGAGATCGCCTTTTCCTGGTAGAAGGGCCAGATGGCGCTTATCGCCTCACGCCGTACGATCCTGCATTCGAAAAAAAAATGAAGAAGGCCGAAAGCATCATGCGCCGTTACCGCAACACGTTGCACGCGCTTTCCACGTAGTCTGCTGCGAAACGGTTCGTTTCGAGCGTTTCTACAATGCGTGATCGCCCTAAGAAAGAACCGCTTTGGATTGACCTGCGTGACGCCTTAGCGCTACACGACCGCCTGCTCGCGCTCGACGGCGGTGCGTCAGGCGTACGAAGCCAGCCGCTTCTAGAGTCTGCGTTAGCGCGACCGCAACAACTTTATGCCTATGGCAACTCGCCTGACATCATCGATCTGGCAGCGGCCTACATATTCGGCATCGTCCGCAATCATCCCTTCGTCGATGGAAACAAACGCACTGGTTTTGTTATCGGTGTGCTGTTTCTCGAACTGAACGGATATCGGTTCAACGCCAGCGAGGAAGATGCAACGGAAGCAATCTTCCAGCTCGCGGCGGGCAAGTTATCGGAAGCGGCGTTTGCAAGGTGGATGCGGGAAAATTCGCGTCACCAAGCATGACGGGGCAATTTTCGGCACACCCTCGAGATCAGAGTGTTCAGGCCATACCTCTTGACGGATGTCACTCCGAACCGGCGCGCAGCGGCGGCGAGGACCTGCTCCCTTTCCGCAAGCAAAAACACAAGCTAAAATAGAGATTCATGTCCCTAACCAAATCCCAAGCCCTCGACCTTTTCCACTCCGACGATCTCATCGGCATCGGCATGGAGGCCGACGCTGTCCGCCGCGCCAAGCATCCCGAGGGCGTCGTCACCTACATCATCGACCGCAACATTAACTACACCAACTTCTGCACCGAGTACTGCACCTTCTGCGCCTTCTATCGCCCGCTGAAAGGCCCCGCCGCCAAAGAGGGATACATCCTCGACTTCGACACCATCTACGAAAAAATTCGCGAGACCGTCGAACTCGGCGGCACCGGCGTGCTCATGCAGGGAGGCCTGCATCCCGACCTCAAGATCGACTGGCACGAGCAGATGCTGCGCGGCATCAAGCAGCGCTTTCCGCAGATTCATCTGCACTGCTACTCCGCGTCGGAGGTCATCGCCATCGCCGAATACAGCAGCCTCTCCATTCGCGACACGATTCTTCGCCTGCGCGACGCCGGACTCGATTCCATCCCCGGCGGCGGCGCGGAAATTCTCGACGACGAAGTGCGCTACAAAATCGCGCGCTTGAAGTGCCTCACGGGTGACTGGATAAATGTTCACCGCACCGCCCATCAGATCGGTATGCGCACCACCGCGACCATGATGTTCGGCGTCGGCGAAAACGAAGAGCACCGCATCAATCATCTCCAGGAAATCTACAACCTGCAGGAAGAAACCGGAGGCTTCACCGCCTTCATCCCCTGGAGCTTCCAGCCCCACAACACCGCCCTCGGCGGCCGCCACTGGGACGAAGCCACCGCCGTCGAATACCTGAAAGTCTTAGCCATCTCGCGCATCTTTCTCTCGAACTTCCTGAATGTGCAATCGAGCTGGGTCACCCAAGGCTTAAAAGTTTGCCAGATGGGCTTGCGCTTCGGCGGCAACGATGTGGGCTCGGTGATGCTGGAAGAGAATGTTGTGCGGGCGGCGGGTGTAACCAACTGCACCACAGAAGAAGAACTCCGCCGCATCATCCGCGACGCCGGCTTCCGCCCCGCGCAAAGAGATACGCTCTATCGGCAGTATTTCTTGAACTAGGAGTTCGAGGAGCGCCGAGCTATGCGACGAGCACACCCTTTGCAAAAAACAAATCAAGAGCTAAACCCTGCTCCCATGCGATCCGAACTCGATCCTGTCCGTTGTCTCTTCCCGGAAACGGCGTCGTCGAGTTTCTATCCACTTCAACGACGCGTCCGTCCCTGAAGCCTCGGGCCAACTCGCGGAGATGAATGGGGATGCTGGTGTGAACAACGATGTCTGCGTCATGGTCGCTGATCGCCTTTCCAGCTAATGACCCGACCAATTCGAATCTCATGATGCCTCTGAACTGACCGTTTAGCATTGAAACCATTATTTTGAATAGCTCGGCAGGATGTTTCATCTGTATTGCCTCTTGCACAGCCTAGCCCCACATTGTATGGTCTGGGATTGACTTATTTGGTGCGGTCCACAGCTTCTGGCCCTGAAAGCTAAACGGATTATGTCGCGACTCCAAACGATTAGCGCTATGCTCGGACTGCTGGCCATGTTCTCAGTGGGGCAAGCTCTTCCTTCGCAGTCAGGCGAGACGCCACCTACAGTCCGGGTGTGGGTTGAGGATAAGCAGGTCAAGAGCACTCAGGGCAGCATCCCGAGCGGCGACCTAATGAAAGAGTTGAACGGAAGATGCGTCGGAGTCGTTTTAACGGATACTCAAGAAAAGGCAGACTATCGCTTGGAGGCTGGTTACGCTTGGTGCTGCACGCCGCGAGGCGAGTCTAGGGGTTATAAATTCACGCTATTCAATAAGGATGGCGACGCAATTTCCAGCACTAAGACTCATACTCTTGGGAACGCAGTAAAAGATATCTGCGCCGCGGTCGGGCGCGCTAAAGCCAAGAAGTGAGGCGGTCACGCCGCGGATTTCCGAGCCGCCAAAAGCAGGTTCCTCACCGAGCCTGTCGGCTCGATTCGGAATGACATCAGTTTTCGTGTGATCGGACAGAAAAAGGGCTTGCTACAACGATGTCATTCCGAATCGGCGCGAAGCGCCGGTGAGGAACCTGCTTTCTCTGGCACCCTCATGACAGCCGGCCTTCCCCACTCAGCCGCTAAATCCTCCCAGGTCGGATTCCTCTGAACAACTAAAGCGACTTTCTTTTCGCGTCTCCATTTCTTGATTTCCGTTTCACGCGCAATCGCCGCCGCTACGCTATGAAATACTTCGTAGTAAACCAGTCGATGAATTCTGTACTTTCGCGTGAACTCGCTGCCTTCACCGGCTCGGTGCTTTAAAACACGAGCCATCAGGAACGCAGTCATGCCGACATAGATGGCTCGGCTTTTGCTGGCAACGATGTAGACGTAGTAGAGCTTGTCTTCCGGCATTCGCGCCCATCCAGCAAAAACAGGTCCCTCACCGCCGCTTCGCGGCGATTCGGAATGACATCCCTTACTTTGGACCGAAGAGTAGATTTCAAGCTGTGATATCCCTCACGCGAATCCCGGTGGAAAAATGTCCAGGCAAAATGCAAACGGCCCCGGAAGCCCGGGGCCGTTTGCGAGAACCGATAATCTGGTACCCCGTCAAGGTCAGCTACCATTATCAAGACGTTCCCTGCCGAAATCAAGTTACTTTAGGAGAGCCGCACCCCGTCCTGCGGCCCTTCCACATGTCCCCTGAGAGACAACTCCTCTAACCCTAGAGAAAGTGGACCTGAAGGGATTCGAACCCTCACCTCTGACCTTGACGGGGTCGTGTGCTGCCGTTACACCACAGGCCCACGCCGAAAGCATAGGTCTGCGCGGCCTGCTCGCGATGCTCATTGCGAAAAATTTGTCAACACAAGTTTCGTTTCAGGAATGTCGTCCCAACAGAAATGCAAACGGCCCCGGAAGCCCGAGGCCGCTCGCGTCCGTTGTCGCAAGAGCAGGTTCCTCACCGAGCCTTCAGTTCGATTCGGAATGACATCACTTTTGGGTGATTGTCGAAAGATGACATCACTTTTGTGTGATTAGTTTGGGGGATCAACGAGCGAAGCTGTGACATGCGATAAAATTGAAAACACACAAGGCGATGGCCTATCCCATCAAAACCTGCGTCGTCTGCGGCGAAGAATTCGAACTCAAACCGGGCAAGCCAGGATTCGCTAACCGCTGCCCCTCATGCAGCGAGGACGAAACCGCCGATCCAAACCTGGCTGATCCCAAATCGAAGCGCACAACCGATGCCGAACAACGCAAGGTCGATAAGGAAGCGAACGAAGCCCGCCGCCAGGCCATGCGCAATTTGCTCTATCGAAAAGACAGCTAAAATTTCTCCGCAAGTCCTCACGATCAAACGCAAGCTTTTGGATTTAAATTCTTTGCACTCAGGATTTTAGCCGGATCAAGCGGTGCTCTCCAGGCCGCAACTCCTTCGTTACCATAGGTTTAGCGGCGTTAATCTGGAAATTTTTCAATCCGGAATCGACCCGCGAAAATCTCGCGCCGCGAAATTCTTACACGTCCGAACGCACGTAATCGTTACCAACCCGCTCGCCTCAACAAAACAGCCTAAGGTAGCAACCTGAAAACACTGGCTTTTGGTTATTCACAGACAATTACCCCGGCTGGCACCGCAATTGCACTTATTCATCCCGACCAAGAAGTTAAAGGAGGTATTCCATGTCCCTCGTTGCCGAGACAGAATTCCTTCGTCTGCTCAAAAAAGACATCAACTGTTTTGAACGCATCGTCGAAGCCTTCGAGGAGTTAGTTCCACATCTCAGTGCCCCGATTCAGGATCAATGGAGGCTGCAAGCTCAATCGCGCCGCAACTTCGCCATGGAGTTGATGATTCTGCTGGAAAAAGCTGAGAGTTATTCGGGGTCGCCCGCACAAGAATCATCTAGGCTGTCATCCTGAGCGAGGATTTTGCCTCGTGAATGCGAAGCAAAACTGCAGTCGAGAGATCTCTATGGCAGCTACGTTCTCAACCAGCTTGATTCTTGGCGGAGATAGGCCAATCCCGCGCGAGAGCACCTCACACCACCGAATCCGCTAGAATAAAGGTTTCGGCCTCCACGCTTGCTTCGTTCTGACGCCAACCAGTTCGCATCCGCCCTCGCGCTATGGGCCAGCCCCAAAGGCATCGGTCCATATCTCCGCCAACACCTGCTCGATAAGACTTTTCAGGGCCTCTACCACACCGATGCCTTCGATCGCGCCCTGCTCATTCCGTATTTCATCGTGTTGGTAATGTTGGCCGGCTACGGCATTCACCGCTACATCCTCGTCTACCTTTATTACAAGCACAAAGACAAGCGCACCACCGAGCCGCCGGCCTTCTTCGAAGACCTGCCGCGCGTCACTGTGCAACTCCCAATCTTCAACGAGCAATACGTGGTCGAGCGCCTGCTTGAAGCGATCTGCAAACTCCAGTACCCGCGCGAAAAGCTCGACATCCAGGTGCTCGACGATTCGACGGACGAAACCGTCGAGGTCGCCAGAAACCTCGTCGAGCGCTCCGCCGCACTGGGAAATCCCATCACCTATCATCACCGCACCAACCGCGAAGGTTTCAAAGCCGGAGCCTTAGCCGAAGGGCTGAAAACTGCCAAGGGCGAATTCATCGCCATCTTCGACGCCGACTTCACTCCGCCGGAAGATTTTCTGCTGCGCACCATCCACCACTTCACCGATCCCCAGGTCGGCATGGTCCAAACCCGCTGGACCCACATCAACCGCAACTATTCATTCCTCACGCAGGTCGAGGCGATGCTGCTCGACGGCCACTTCGTCCTCGAGCACTCCGGGCGCGCCCGCAGCGGCGTCTTCTTCAACTTCAACGGCACCGCAGGGGTTTGGCGCCGCACCGCCATCGACGAAGCCGGCGGCTGGCAGCACGACACGCTCACCGAAGATACCGATCTCTCTTATCGCGCCCAGCTCAAAGGATGGAAATTTATCTACCTGCAGGATGTAGAGTGTCCCGCAGAATTGCCCGTCGAAATGACCGCATTTAAAACGCAACAAGCCCGCTGGGCGAAGGGACTAATTCAAACCGGAAAGAAAATCCTCCCGCGCGTTCTCCGCAGCGACACCCCATTTCACACTAAACTCGAAGCCTGGTATCACCTCACGGCCAACCTCAGTTACCCGTTGATGATTGTCCTGTCAGTGCTGATGCTCCCAGCCATGATCATCCGCTTCTATCAGGGATGGTTTCAGATGCTCTTCATCGATCTTCCGCTCTTCTTAGCTTCGACGTTTTCGATCTCGAGCTTCTATCTCGTCTCGCAGCGAGAACTTTTCCCGAAAAGCTGGGGCCGCGCCTTTCTCTATCTGCCGCTGTTGATGGCCCTGGGCATAGGCCTCACCATCACCAACACCAAAGCCGTGATCGAGGCCCTGATCGGAAAACAAAGCGCCTTCGCCCGCACCCCGAAATACCGTGTCGAATCGAAAAAAGACAAAGTCAACGCCACAAAATACCGCAAGCGCCTCGGCTGGATCCCGTGGGTCGAACTGTTAGTCGGCACCTACTTCGCACTAACCGTCTTCTACGCCTTCGAAAACGAAAACTACGTCACCATCCCGTTCCTGTTGCTTTTCGTTTTCGGCTATTGGGTTACAGGTTTAATGTCCTTATTGCAAGGCCGCTTCGCCGGAGTCGCGCTCAGCGGCGAAGCGCATACAAAACCGTTCCCCGTGGGGGTGTGATTTCGAGTTCTCCAGCTTTTCTTCGGGCTGCCGCTCGATTAGAATCCCGTCTCCAAAGGAAACTACATGCAAAGATCGAAGCTCTGGATTCGAATCACAATTTTCGCGCTCTTCGCGATCTTATTTGCGGCGACCGACGCTCTCTCGCTCGATCGCCAGCCGAACTCCGACTACCGCGCCCGCCGCGAAGCCCTGGCGAAAAAAGTGCAAGGCGTAGTAGTTCTCTTCGCCGCCACCGAAAACGACGGCCCCAACGATCTCTACGGTTTCCGCCAGGACGACAATTTTTACTATCTCTCCGGAATGAACACACCCGGCGCCGCCCTGCTGATCGCCTCAGCCGCCGAAGCCAAAGACGACGCGCCAGCCCGCGCCTACACCGAAATTCTCTTTCTCCCTCCGCGCAACTCCACGCAGGAAAAATGGACCGGCCCCAAACTCGGCCCTGAGAATCCCGAAGCCCCTCAGATCACCGGCTTCGATCGCGTCGAAGACATGGGACAGTTACCGAGCGAAGTCGCCCGCTTCACTAACGGCACGCGCCCCGCCCTCTACACCGACGTCGCTTTGGGCGACGATCCTTCTCCATCCACAAAGCCGATCGCTTTTCTGAAGCGCCTGAATGCGTATCTGGCTTTTCAGGATGTGAAACCCATGCTCTCCTCGCTGCGCACTGCGAAAGATGCAGGAGAGATTGCCCTGATCCGCAAAGCCGTCGACGCCTCAGTCGCGGCTCATTTCGCCGCATTCAAAGCCGTCAAGCCGAATGTGAACGAGCGCGAAATCTCAGCACTCATGCAATACGAATGGGATAAGCGCGGCTGCGAACGCGTCGCCTACGCGCCCATCGTCGGCTCCGGCTTCTACTCCACCGTTCTGCATTATTCCGACGACGACAACATCATGAAATCCGGGGACGTAGTCGTCATCGATGCCGCCGGAGAATATTCCATGTATGCCGCCGACATCACTCGCACGATGCCCATCAATGGACACTTCACCGCGCGGCAGCGGGAAATCTACGACATCGTTCTCGGTGCTCAACAGGCAGCCATGGCGGCGTTTCAGTCCGGCAAATCGACGTTGCGCAAAGGCAGCCCAGACTCGCTTTATCAGGTCGCCTACGACTACATCAACACTCACGGCAAAGATCTTCACGGCCAGCCACTCGGGCAATATTTTATTCACGGCCTCGGCCACTACATCGGCCTGAACGTGCACGACCCCGGCGACTACACAGTTCCGCTCGGCCCGGGCATGGCATTCACGATCGAACCGGGAATTTATATTCCGGAAGAAAATCTCGGCGTGCGAATCGAAGATGATTTTCTGGTCGGCCAGGATGGCAAGCTGATAAAACTCAGCGAAGCGCTCCCCTCAAAAGCGGAAGACGTAGAGAAGCAGATGGAACAGAAATAGCGGTAACAACGCCCAAGAACCGGGAAGGGCACGATTTCAACCGTGCCGTTAAGTCGTGAAGATGAGTCAGCGCTTCAGCGCCTGAGGTAACTTTTTCACGCGGGAATTTCCTGTCGAGTACCTCTAGCGCCCGCGCGGATGGTTCATTCCAACGCCACCACTACCCAATAAACGCCGGTGGGATAACTAGCCGTCCGCGCGTGGCAAGCGCCAACCGAAAAATTACGCAAGCCCGCGGCGCTCACCGCCGGCCCGGCATTTGCCGGCAACACTTCCGGATGCAGGCTCGTGTAAGTGAGCACCGTATATCTCTGACCAAGCTGTTGAATGGGGGAGGTGCCAAGCTTGTCCGCGTTAGCCATCGAGCAGGCCGCATCATCCATCTCAGCTGAATCGTGCCGCACAAGTTCAGTCAGCTTCGCCTGATGCCGCGCCTGCGCGAGAGTAATCGCAATTCGCTCTTTAACCTGCGCAATCGAATAGGTGGGGAGGGCGTGTCCGAAATCCTGAACGATATAAAGCCGGCCGTCGCCGCGAATCACTGCGAGTCCAACTACGTTGTATCCAGCGTTCAATAGATTCGCGCGGTGCGGCGCAGAAAGCATCAGATGCTTGTGTCCATTCTCGGCGTCGAAGTCGTAAGCGACGTTCTCGCCTTCCTGATCGAGTTGTGTGCTCGTCGCGGCAGCAAGTCGTTCAGGCAGGGAGGGCTCACCGTCAAATTGATGCGACAGTTGATGCGCCGCCAGCATTGCCTCGGCATGCGCTCGCGCCGCCCGGCAAAGTCCGGCATCGAGTTTCAGCGCCGGAGCCCCAGCCTCTGCCCGGGCTTCATTCGCCAACTCCAGCAGCGTTTCTTCGGCCCGCGAATCTTTAGAGAAGAAGGGAATGTCCGCAGCCTTTGCCGCCGCTGGACTCAACAATGCCTGTTGTTTCGGGTTTTCCGCGGCGCCCGATTGTCCTTCCGAAGCCATCAGCCGCGCCGACGGCCGGATCGACGTCGCGCCCATCAGGGCAAAAAGCGCCACGGCCTGCCTTCCCGCGAGTCGCAGCCGCGCGGCGAGAGGCCGATTCCCGCCGGCAACATCTCCGGCAAAGTCTCCCGTGACCAGTTTTCCTTCAACTCGGTGGCGTTGTGGCATCGCTTGCGCCCACCATCTCGACCCTGGGAAGGATCCAAACTCGGGCTCAAAACTTGCCGTTGGTGCTACGCTAGAGGCTGAAATCCACACAGAGAAGTTACTTTCGCTATGGGACCAGGTGCCATAGGGTTCATCGGCCTGTTGTTTGGCAGCTTGATTGCTTGGCTCGCGCTGCGCTCCCGCAGCGCCGCTCTGAGCGCCCGTTTGTCCCTGACAGAGAAGGAATTAGCGGCCGAAAAGGCCACTCTGGCGCGGCTTCTACAGGCTCAGACCGAGTTGATCGCGGCCAAAGCCCGCCTCGAATCCACCCTCGAAAATGAACGAAAGACCAGCAACGAAAAGATCGAACTGATCACGCACGCCGGAGAAGGCTTGCAGAATGCCTTCAAAGCGATGGCCTCGGATGCGTTGAAGAGCAACAATTTGTCATTCCTCACCCTGGCCAAAGAAAGCCTCCAACGCTTCCAAAGCGAAGCTCGCGGAGACCTCGATGCCCGCCAGAAAGCGGTAGCCGAACTCGTCGCCCCGGTGCGCGATTCGCTGAGTAAAGTCGACGAGCAGATTCAGCGCATCGAAGTCGCCCGCGGCGACGCCTACGGCGAACTTCGCGCCCAGGTGCAATCGCTGATCTCCACGCAAAAAGAATTGCAGTCGCAAACCGGAAATCTTGTTCGCGCCCTGCGCACTCCCAACGTTCGCGGCCGCTGGGGCGAGATTCAGCTCCGCCGCGTCGTCGAAATCGCCGGCATGGTTTCTTATTGCGATTTTGCCGAGCAGGAAACCGTGAACACCGAAAGCGGCAGGCTGCGCCCCGATCTGGTCGTCAAGCTCCCGGGAGGAAAAAACGTCGTCGTCGATGCTAAAACTCCGCTTCAGGCCTTCCTCGACGCCTTCGAAACCACCGACGAAGAAGCCCGCCGCGCCTGCCTCGCCAACCACGCCCGGCAGGTTCGCGACCACATGAACACGCTCAGCGGCAAAAAATACTGGGAGCAGTTCGAGTCCACACCCGAATTCGTCGTAATGTTCCTTCCCGGCGAAACTTTTTTCAGCGCCGCGCTCGAGCAGGACTCCAGCCTGATCGAACACGGAGTCCTAAGCCGGGTAATCCCCGCCTCGCCCACCACGCTGATCGCCCTGCTCAAAGCCATCAACTACGGATGGAATCAGGAAAAGCTGGCCCGCAACGCCCAGCAGATCAGCGCGCTCGGCAAAGAACTCCACGATCGCCTGCGGCTCCTCGCCCAGCACATCAGCTCGGTCGGCACCGGACTCGACCGCGCGGTCGACTCCTACAACAAAGCCGTCGGCTCGCTCGAAAGCCGCGTGCTCGTCTCCGCCCGCAAGTTCGCGGAACTCGGCACATCCGTTGCCGATGACATCCCCGAACTCGAGCCCATCGAAACCACCGCCCGCGCGCTCTCGTTTGAATGGGACGAAGATCTTCCTTCAGAATCGGAAGACGGCGAACGAAAAGCCGGATAGAAAACAGTCCCGCAATCCGGTCACAGACTCGGGAACCACCAATCTAAGTAGATTCTCATTACGTCATCGCCTCCAACGGCATAGCACTTCTGCTCTGCGATCCACAGCCAGCGTGGGTAAAGCCTCCCTCCCAGTCGCCGATAACTTAATTGGCGAAGCTGCATCGCTCTCCGCGATGGCAGCCACCAGTTCAACCACTTCTCAGGCAAGCGAAGCCATCAGGAGTCATCTGCATCGTGAAGCGTGCTGCATCTCGCCGCGGCAAAACAGGAATCGCGACTGCTCTCGCCGCAGGACCGCTCTGGCTGCCCGCAAAAGCGAGTGCTGCTACCCTCGTCGCTTTCCCCGACTTCATGCCGCACGGCTACTGCTACTTGTGGGACGCGCGCATCGTCTGGCTGCACGTCATCTCCGATGCCTTGATCACACTCTCGTACTACGCCATTCCCCTGATCCTCATCTACTTCCTTCGCAGGAACCGGGAGATTCCTTTCAACCATATTTTCTGGATGTTCGGCAGCTTCATCCTCGCCTGCGGCACCACCCACCTGATGGAAATCTGGAACGTCTGGCACGGCACATACCTGCTGGCGGGCGTGATTAAGGCGGCGACGGCAGCCATATCCGTAGTGACAGCCGCGATGCTCATCCCCTTGGTACCGAAGGTTGCCTCGCTGCCTGCGCGAGTGCACTTGCAGGAGGAGAATCGAAAACTGGAACGGGAAATCGCCGAGCGCCGGCAGTTCGACGCGGAGATTGAGGATCCGCTCCGGCGCAGAGTCACCGCCGGGTTCATCATAGCCGTGCTCCTGACCATTTTTATCGGGTTCTCGGCGTGGCGTGGCACTAGCCGGGCCGAGCAGGATGCCTATTGGGTGTCCCACACTCATGAAGTAATGGAGTCGATCCAGCGCTGCACCCGGCACGCCATCGAAGCGGAAACCAGCGCGCGCGCCTTCGCCCTGACCGGGCAAGAGCCGCTGCTGGCGCACTACCAGATGGCTAGGAATGCGGTCCGCGAAGACCAGGACACGTTACGCCATTTGACCGCGGACAATCTCAGCCAGCAGAGGCGGCTCGACGTCCTCGCGCCACAGATAAACACCGCCCTCGAATTTGCCGACGCCCTCATCGCCAAACGCCGGAAGTTGGGCGACTATTCCGGCGGGAGCGACGCTATCGAAACCGCGAGGCTTCTCGATGTGGTCCGCACGACCACAGGGGAGATGTACTCCGAGGAATCACGCTTGCTGATTCAGCGTTTCCAAAGAGCCGCCTCCGGACAACGTTTGATGAGGATCATCGCGATCATCGGCAGCTTTCTCGGCGTGAGTTTGTGGGTTCTTGCCAAACTGGCCGTCACCCGTGAGATTAACGTCAATGCGCGGATTCGAACCCAACTCGGCGCCCTGAACGCC
>Ga0210398_10000382_pt1 | contig 52183 bp, 36 predicted proteins | sample IncBWC4OmetaG_FD_161047 | JGI IMG/M metagenome (GOLD analysis project Ga0210398, IMG submission 161047) | Forest soil microbial communities from Barre Woods Harvard Forest LTER site, Petersham, Massachusetts, United States - Inc-BW-C-4-O | ecosystem: Environmental > Terrestrial > Soil >...
GTCTACCTTGGCCGCGATAAATATCGTGTTCACTGTGTCGACGATCTGAGACTGTTCAGCAGTGAGTTTAGGTTCGGCGGCGCTCGCAGCAATGGGCCCTGCACCCAACATGAGTGCTGACGCTGCGGTGGCGAAGGCGATGTGCAATTGTGACATGCATAGAACTCCGATTAGATGGAATGGAACGTCAACTTTTTCGCGGTTGGTGGATATCCAAGGGTGCCATCGCAACAATCATCGATTCGCGTCCCCGTTGCAACTCCGATGATGCATGCGCGCAAACGTTCTATCTACCACCCCCAGGAGGCGTTTTCGAAGCGGACCGCGCGGCAACAGACGGAGTGCAAGCCGCTCCAATATCTCCAATGATCGGGAAATGATCCGTTCGTGGAGCATCGGGCGTCTCATCGGCGAGTGACTCACGACGGCCCCGAGGAGACCAGCTGCGCAATTCTCACGAGCACGAGTCCAGCCGCGATGAGCAGGTAGGCGCGTAACACGCCCATCCAAACGCGTTTGATGGGAGTCAGGCCGCCCGCCGGCAGCTGGTCGAGCGGGGGCATCCGCCAGGTGCCGCGTTCTGATGGGTCCATTGCCTCCCGTATCGCAACGCCATGCCGGCGCTTCACAACAGCCGAGACGAGCGCGACCACGATGGCGATGACACTGCTGACGATGAGGAACGTCAATATTTGCTCTCCCGTGATGGCGGGGTAGAGCACCGACGCGGTGAGAACGATCGACAGCATGACCATGATTGCGATGACGCCTCCGGTGAATAAATTGATCCACCGGCCGTTGACCCAAGGGCCGAGCACGGCCTTGTCGTTACAGAGCAGCAAGAGGAAAACCGTCGCGCTGGGCAGCAGCACTCCGGCCAGCGCCTGAACGGCGTTGGTCAGAAGACCGAGGGGCAGGCCCGGCGTGAGAATCAGCACCGCGGCCCCGACCAGCAGCCCGCAATACACGGCATAAAATGCCTTGGCCTCTCTGGGCTTGCGATGCAGGGAGTGATTGAACTTGAGAACGTCGGCGATGGCGTAGGCGGTGCTGAGCGAGATGGCCGACGCGCCAATGATGCTGTAGTTGATCAACGCCAGCGCGAATATCACCGCAGGGACTCTCCCGAAGTACTTTTCCATGCCCGTCGCGATCCCGCCGGTGTCGGTGAAGTTCCCGAACTCCGGATGGTGGGCGAATGTCGCCGCGGCGGCGGCCATCAGCGCGATGCCCCCGCCGATCACGATCACGATCCCCAGGACAAGATCGGCGCGCGCATACTTGATGAATCGCGGAGTGACGCGCTTGTCGATGATGTAGCTCTGCTGGAAGAAGAGCTGCCAGGGAGCAACGGTCGTCCCGATGATGCCGATGATGAGCAGCATCACGTCGGCCAGACGGCCGTGCGGTACGTCCGGCATCTGCGGCACCAGCAGGCCAAACGCCAACTCGCCGGCAGTCGGATGCACCATGACGAACAGCGGAATCAGCAACAGGCTGAACAGGACGAGGCACATGGCGAAACGCTCAAAGCGCCGGAAATTGCCGGTGCCGGCGGCTGCTATCACGATTCCCACCGCAATGAGCACGCCTCCGACTTTGGGCAATCCGAGGTATTCGAGCCCCAGATTGATCCCGATGAATTCGGATATGATGGTCAAGGCATTGAGCAGGAAGAGGTCGATGACGCTGAAGGCCCCCCAGAACTTGCCGAAACGCTCGAGGATCAGCCGCGCGTGGCCGACGCCGGTCACCGCGCCCAGCCGTATCACCATTTCCTGGTTCACGTAGAGCACCGGGATCAGCAGCACCAGCGTCCACAGCAGTGTGTTGCCGTAGTTCTGTCCGGCTTGACTGTAGGTGCTGAACGCACCGGCGTCATTGTCACCGGCCATCACGATGAGACCGGGACCGAGGATGGCCAGGAGAGTCCTCAGGCGCGCCGACCAGCCACGGCGCGGAGCGGTGTCACCGTGATCGATTGTGCCGAGCGCGCCGCGGATGTCCCCGACATGCGCTGTATCGAGATGCGCGCCGCCGTCCGACGAGGGTTGTGCGCGGAGCAGAGGACCCGGGACGGTTACTTCTTCAGTGCTGATGTTCATTGCTTTATTCCTGGAAAGTGTGCTTTGCATGGATGATTGCCGTTGAAGCGGCATCATTTAGAACTCGACATGAACCCGCCCGCTCACCATGTGTACCGGCCCATGCCGGTCGGCGTTGTAGCCCGGGTTGACGATGCGCTGGTAATCGGCGGTCAGGTGAACGCCGCGATACACGAGAGCACTGTAGTAAGCCTCGTAGTCTTGTTCGCGCGTGTAGTTGAGTTGACCATCGCCGAGGAACCCGCCGAGGCCGCCCGCCGCGAGGTAGGCGCGGTGCTGAGGGCTGAGTCCATTGAACGAAAACGCGGCCCCCACCGTGTCCTCGCGACGTTGCCAGAGGGAGCCTTTGATCTGCACGCCCGCCGACATGGAGTTGTCGATTTCGGTGAAGGCATACTGTTCGACTCTACAGTCGCACCACATTCCCCGGGCCCAGAGAGCCACGGAGGGGGAGAGTGACTGCTCGACGCTGGCCCCGTAGCCGGTCTTTGCCTCCAGGTAACGGTGCGCCGTGATGTCGGGAATGGTGCCGGTCGCGGCCGCCAATGCGACCGCTTGGGCATAGTTGCCGGCATTCGCGAGATTGCGATAGACCAGAACACGAACAGCGCCGGGCTGATCGTGGACCACGTGGTCGTGTTCGATTTCCACTTGGTCGCCGTGGCGCCGAAAGAGGTTGTAGTACAAAGACCTGCCGTTCGCGACCGTGGGTTCCATCCCACGTCCCGCGCGAAAGACCCAGTCATCCCAGTACAGTTCCCCAATCCCGCCGATATCGTAGCCTCTGGCATCGGCCGCGTAGTCGTACGCCCCGTAGGTAATCAACGCCCAATTCATGAACTGCGTCCGCGGATCGTTCGCGTAGCTGCTCTTTTCGAAAAAATCGGTCAGGGGAAACTTGCCCAGCGAAAAGACCAGCCGCCGGCTGTCATAGGTCGTCGCGAGCTGATTGAAGCCTGCGGGAACTTCACGCGATTCGCCCCCGAAGTCAAAGGATTGCCGAACGAAGGCCCGCGCCAGGTAAGCTCGTATCTCCACACCACTGGCCTTCTGCAGTTCGCCGTTATCGATCCCCGCCAGCCCATCCAGATTGGAGAGCGGGTGTGCTTGGAATGCTTCCGGATCCACATAGAACTCAGCGCCCTCCCAGAGACGGGTACCGAGATAGCCGGTGAATGACAAGGTGTAGGAGGATTCCGGATGTGTGACCAAGCTTTGCGGTCCGGTGTACGGGGCGTCGAAGCCGAACTTGCGCGTCCATGCGTAGGTCATCTGTGCCCTCGCAACGAATCGACTCTCATCATCCGTCAGCCATCCGAAGCGACTGTCTTGCTCGGCGTCATCTTTAGCGTCAGGCGACGGGTTCGGCGCGCGAGCAGCCACCGGGATGCCGCCCCGATCAGATGCTGCGTCGGTGAAATCCGATGGGTTTGAGGCCGCGACAACCGAGTAGCAGCTCAATAGGACAAACCGCGTGGCATTCATCATGCGCCGCCCGTTGAAAAACGTTGCCGCGCGTCGCGACACTGCGCGCGGTGTAAAAACTACCGGCCCGCGCGGGGACCGAACATGCGATTCAAAGGAATCGACCTGGGAAAACGCAGCCAAGATTGACGCTCCTCAATATGCTCAAGCGGTATTGCTCAAGCCCGGGAGCGATGGCTGCGGGAAAATTAGCCGATGAGCCGCAAATTCCCGCCGCGGAATCTCTTCCGGGCAGTGGGTGATCCGATCGACGCGCAGCGACAAAGCACGCACGTGCAGGCCGCGACGCCGCGTCGATCGGGAGTACTAGGATGTGGGTCCATGGGGTCTGCAAAGTCTCCGTTGGTGTGAAAACATCGCCATAGTAGGGCGCCGCCCGATCGTCGTGACTGAAGATTGCCTGAAGGTTCGTTAAGGCAGAGGGTTCAGAACCATCACAGAAAAGAACCGACCACGACCAATAGAAGAAAACCGACTACGAGCGCTGTCCACAAGAACAGTGCAGCCTCGGCGAAGAAACGAGAAATCGAAAACGCAGCCATGATTGCATCTCCTCAAATACTCAAGCGTCGTGGCTCAAGCTCGGGAGAGAGGCTGCGGGGACTTAAGCGATTAGCGCCAAACTCCTGTCACTGACTCTCCTCCGGGCTCGAGGATCGGGGCCGTTCGATGGAGGCCATGGCCGAGCAGCGGCGATGGACTCCGTCGATGGTCGTGGTACTAGGTTGGGGGTCCATAGGGTCTTAAGCGTGCTCCGTGTGCGCGAAACATGATGATAGTAGGGCGTGTCCCGACCCGGGTTGCTGAAGATTGCCTGAAGGTTTCTTAAGGCGCCGTTTGCGCTACCGACGTGCATGTCAGAGCGGCTTACCTACCATGGTCAGGGCGGGCAAGCAATCGGCATCGCGGCGTTCACAGCCATTTCCCGAAGCGCTGGATATAGAAGCGCTTCATGAATTGCGTCAACGTGCAGTAAATGACGAGAATCGCCGCGACCCAAGGAAAATACGCCGCGGGCAACGCCTGCAGACGAAGCGCCGGCGCAAGCGGCGAAAACGGCAACCAAACACCGCATGCCATGATCAACAGCGTCAACAGCACCACGGGCGCGACCGCCGTACTTTGGATGAAGGGAATCTTCTCCGTGCGGATCGTGTGGACGATCAATGTTTGCGTCAGCAGGCCTTCGACAAACCAGCCGGACTGGAACAGCGACTGGGTGGCGATTGTGTTGGCACCGAAGCCGTACCACAAGATCGCAAATGTCGCGATGTCGAAGAGCGAACTGATGGGACCGACAAACAACGTAAAACTCGCGATACTGCGGGCGTCCCACTGGCGGGGCCGCTTCACGAACTCCTCGTCCATGCGATCCCAGGGGATGGCGATCTGCGACAGGTCATAGAGTAGATTCTGAACCAGCAACTGTATCGCCAGCATGGGCAGGAAGGGCAATACCGCACTGGCGATGATCACGCTCAAAACATTGCCGAAATTTGAACTGGCGGTCGCCTTGATGTATTTGACGATATTACCGAAAGTGCGGCGGCCTTCCACGACTCCACGCTCCAGCACCAACAGACTCTTTTCGAGCAGGATGATATCCGCGGCCTCCTTCGCGATATCAACGCCGGAATCCACGGATATGCCCACATCGGATTCGCGCAAAGCCGTTGCATCGTTGATGCCGTCACCCATGAAGCCGACCGTATGTTTGCGGGCCTTGAGCGCCACCACGATGCGTGCTTTCTGGTTCGGCGACAGCTTTGCGAACACGGTGGTTTGCTCGGCGAGTTCTCCAAGCGCTTCATCGGACAGCCGGTCAATCTGCGCGCCTGTCGCGACCTGCCGCGCCTCGAGCCCCACATCGCGGCAGATCTTGCAGGCGACCGTCGCATTGTCTCCGGTCAGAATCTTTACGGTGACCCCGTGCTCGCGCAGTAGTCGCAGCGCCTCTGACGCGCTCGGTTTCGGCGGATCGAGAAAGGTGACAAAGCCGGAGAGAACGAGGTCGTTCTCGTCATCGGAGTTGAACGGCTTGCGGCCCGGCCCGATCGCCTTGTAGCCGACCGCAACGACGCGCATGCCGTTCTCGTTGAGTTCGTCGCGCAATCGCTTCAGCTGCTCGCGCAATGGCTGCGTGAGGGGGACCACGCGTCCTTCATGCTCTACTTGGGAACAGATCTGCAGCATTTCTTCGACCGCACCCTTGCAAATCAGAAGATTCACACCGCTCGCCTGTTGCAGCACGATCGACATTCGACGCCGGGTAAAATCGAACGGGATCTCGTCGATTTTCTTGAACGATTTTTCGAGATCGCGGAGGCCATCGCCGATGCCTCGCTCCACCACGGCAAGGTCGAGCAGGTTCTTCAGCCCGGTCTGAAACAAACTATTGAGGTAGGCATGTTCCAAAACGCGCCGGCTGTTCCGGCCATTCAGGTCCATGTACTGCATCAGGACGACGTGATCCTGCGTGAGCGTTCCCGTCTTGTCGGTGCACAAGATATCCATGGCGCCCAGGTTCTGTATGGCGTTGAGCTGCTTGACGATGCACTTCTGGTGCGACATCGTCAGCGCGCCCCGGGCCAGATTGGCGTTCACGATCATCGGCAGCATTTCCGGCGTGAGGCCAACCGCCACGGCCACGGCGAAAAAGAACGCATCGGTCCACTGACCTTTCGACAGGCCGTTGATGAAGAAAACGATCGGCACCATCGCCATCATGAAACGGATCAGCAGCCAACTCACACGGTTCACGCCTCGGTCGAAGGCGGTATGCGTTCGCTGATCGATCAGTTTTGAGGCCATGGCGCCGAAGTAGGTGTGCTGACCGGTGGCCAGTACGACCGCCTTACCCGTACCGCTGATGACGCTGCTGCCCATGAAAAGCAGGGTAGGGTGGTCGAGCGGGCTCATGTCGACTGATGAGCCGTCACTGTCGGCGTCGCCCCAGGCGCCGGCGCTCTTTTCAACCGGCATGGCCTCCCCGGTCAGCGCCGACTGGGTCACGAATAGATCCCGTGACTCCACCAACCGCAGGTCCCCGGGGACCATATCGCCCGCGGACAGAAGTACGATGTCCCCCGGTACGAGTTGCTCCAGAAGAACCTCGGATGCGGCGTAGTTGAGTGAACTCGGCCGGCGCTCGGCGATGAGATCATTGTCCGCGCGCAGGACGGTGACTTGGTTGCGCACGAGCTTACGCAGTGATTCGGATTGGATGAGCGACTTTCGTTCCTGCCAAAAACGCAGGCCCGTGCTCATGAACACCATCACGGTCATGATGACGGACGCCTCGAGATCGTGCGTCAGCAACGAAACCACGCCGAGCAGCACCAACACGCCATTGAAGGGATTGTTGGCCGCGTGCCACAGAAGCCTCGGCCAGTTCGGCACGCGCCGGCTCACCGTCTCGTTCCGGCCAAAATGCGCCAGCCGCCGCTGTGCCTCGGCCCAGGCAAGGCCACGAGGATCACTTCGCAACCGGCCGAATACGTCGCGCAGTCTTGCGTGAGCCGCTTCGTGCGGGTCGGCGAATAAATCGGGTTGCGGCTCGAGCCGCTCCTCGTCAACAGGCTGAGCGCCGTCCTGCGTCGCTGTCGGAGCAGGTTGTCCGATGTTGGCGCCCCCGCCGGCGAGCGGCAGACGCAATCGAAAGATGCTACCGCGTCCGGCTTCGCTCACGATCTCCACTGAGCCGTTCATCCGCGCCGCCGCCCACTTCACGATGGCAAGCCCCAATCCACTGCCTCCCTGCGGCCGCGAGCGCGCCCTGTCCACGCGATAGAACCGCTCGAAAATCTTCGCATGGTGCTGTCGGGCGATGCCCGGCCCCTCGTCAGCCACTTCAAGGATGGCCTGTGCGCCGCGCGCAGCCGCGCGCAGCCGGATGGGCTTGCTCGGTGGACTGTAGCGTATCGCGTTCTGTACCAGATTCATCAGGGCCAGACGCAGGAGTTCCGGATCCATCACCGCGAACACATCCTGAACTTCTCCCACGTCAAAGGACTGCCCCTTCTCCTCGGCGACGACGCTCAGGAGATCCGTCACCTGGGTCACCACGTCGCGAACGGCGGCGGTGCCCAGGTGTACGGGCGCCATATCATCATCCGCCTGTGCCAGCAACAGCAGCCGGTCGATGAGTTGGTTCAGCCGCGCGGCTTCCTCCAACATGCTGCCGACCGCCTCGCGCAGCCCGGGGGTATCACCCTGGTGCAGCCCCACCTCTCCGACTGCTCGGATCGCCGTGAGCGGCGTGCGCAATTCATGCGAGGCATCGGCCGTGAACCGCTTCAGCTCGGCGAATGAGTCCTCGAGGCGACCGAGCATTTCATTGAAAACGCCGGTCAATTGCCCCAGTTCGTCACGAGCGTTGATGACCGGCAGCCGTTCGCTCAAGGATCGCGCTGACAGCCGTCGTGCCCGTTCTGCCAAGACCTTCAGCGGCGCCAGTACTCTTCCGGCCACGAAGTACCCTGCCGCGGCGAAGATGCCGGCAGCACCGGGAAGGAAGACCAACAGCACCACCAGAACGGCGCCCCGGGAGGCCGGCAGCCACACACCGCTCATCAGCGCGGCCATCAGGCAGGCGACGAGCACCGCGACGCCGACACCCGCGTACCAGGCAGCCAGACGAACGCGCAGTGACCGCTTACGCCAAGGGGTATTCACGCACGAGTCTCTGCCCGCAGTACGAAGCCGACGCCGCGGACAGTTTGAATGAGCGTCGTCACGCGCCCACCATCGATCTTCCGTCGCAAGTGCGCAATGTGCACGTCGATGACGTTGTCGAGCGGTGTCGCACGGCTGACCTCGTGCCAAACGTCCTTTGCGAGCATCTCGCGCGTAACAATTTGTCCGGGCTGGCGCATCAAATAGGCCAGCAGGTCAAATTCCCGCGGAGTCAGATCGATGCGTTGTTCCGCGCGGCGGACACTGCGCGTTTCCAGATCCACCGTCAGGTCTGAAAGTTCTCGCCGCAGCGGCTCGGCCCGTGGGGCACGGCGCAGGAGCGAGCGAAGTCTTGCGACCAGCTCGGCAAAGGCAAACGGCTTGACGAGGTAGTCATCCGCACCGGCCTCGAGCCCCAGCACGCGGTCGGCAACCGTATCGCGCGCCGTCAAGAGCAGGACGGGAACTTGGATCCCCCGTGCCCTGGCCGCTTTCAATATTTCGATCCCGTCCCGCCCGGGAAGCAGCCAATCCAGCACGATCAGATCAAAAGCCTCGCTGCTCAGAAGAAAAAATCCCTCTTCTCCCGTATGCGCGAGCGCCACCGAGAACCCTTCACTCTGCAGGCCTGATTGCAGCGCGCGGGCTGTCTTATCATCGTCCTCGACAATCAGGATGCGCATAGTCAGATGCTCACAGGGCCGCAACCAAGAATAGCCGAGATAGTGCCACGATGTATGCGCCGCCCGCATCCAGGTGGAGACGGCCGCCGCTAGTTTGCGCACCCACCGGCATGCTGGCCGCACATCGACTGCCCGATCATGCGTTCCAGGCTAAAGGCCGAATTGCTGGTATGGATTTCACTGCCGTCAACCAAGGGAGTGGCGCCGCCGCCCGGGGTGATGGCAATATAGTTGCCGCCGAGCAGACTCGCGGTTTGGATAGCCGCCTCGCTATCCATCGGGATTGTCGAGAAGCGCTCCTCGATGGTCACTTCAACGACGGCTTTGTATCCTGTTGATGCTTCCAGACGGATCGCTTCGACACGGCCCACCCGAACGCCCGCGAGCTTCACCGGAGCGCCGATTCTCAGGCTTCCAACGTTTTCGAACTTCGCCTTGACGATATACCCATGGGACATGCCCGATTGCCACACGCGACCCTCGCGAAGTTGCAGGCTCATAAAGCCGAGCACTCCGAATCCGAGCACGGTGAACAGGCCGGCACTCATTCCGCCTGATCTCTTCTTTGACATTCGTTTCATGGGTTGGGTGTTGGCGAGCTCGTGAGCATTGATGTGCGGCCGCCCAACATTTGCCCGGCTTCACCGTCCCGGCGAACTTTGTATTGCAAAGTCGTGCGTGTCAAGGGTTTGCCGGTCGGTAATGAGGCGGAGATTGATTGAACTTTGTCCGGCAAAGTTGATCCACTCACTCTCAAGTCGCGTAAAAAGGGATACGTATGCGCCGGACGAGGCAGACGGTTGTTTTTGCACCATGGGAGGCGGCAAAAATATGGCCACCGATCCTTTAGAGCCATCTCATCCGCTGCAGCCCGCGGCGCGCTACCGTTTCGGGGCCATCGCATTTCATTGGGCGATGTTCGTACTCGTCGTCATTGCCGGCGTGCTGGGTCTCCTGCACGATTCCTGGCCAAAGCAAACGCAGGGGTTTTGGATCAACGCCCATGCGCTGATCGGGATTTTGTTGTGGCTGGTGCTGCTCGCGCGCTTTGGCTATCGTCTTCGCCACTCCCCTCCCACATTGCCGTCCGATATCGGGGCCTTCTCCCGCCGCCTTTCGAGACCGGCGCACCTGGCGCTCTATGGGTTGATGTTCATCACGCCAATCATCGGCTTCGTGACCTTCATCTACCATGGCCGCATTTTTCATTTCGGTATTTTTGAACTCAATTTCGGAATCACAAAAGACCCGGCGATATTCGAGCCCACGGAGGATATTCACGGGTATCTGGCGTATGCGTTGTTCGCACTCGCGAGCCTGCACGTGCTTGCCGCCATATGGCACCAATTCGTCCTGCACGATGGAGTGCTTGCCAGAATATGGATCACTCGACGCCGGCCCTAGCGCCGAGGGCTCGTCAGATGCTGGTCCATGCGCACACTTGGCCCGGGCCCTCGACCTGGCTGCGCGGGGTCAGATTTCGCGAACGAAGTTGGATCACCGCGGACCAAATGTCGTGAGCTAGGCGCGCCTTTTCTCTCGTACGGCGGCGCACTCGCTCAAAATAATCTGGACCGAACGATCCGAATACGATACGTTTGGCGGAATGGCCAGACAGAAAGAATTCGATCGTGATGTTGCGCTTGCGGAGGCGATAAAAGTCTTTGCGAGCCATGGCTATGAAGGCGCGTCCACGGAGACGCTTCTGCGCCGTATGGGAATCAGCCGCCAAAGCATGTACGACACGTTCGGCGGCAAGCGGCGGCTGTATCTGGACGCCCTGCAACAGTACGTCAGCAGGAGTACGGCGGACATCATTGCCGCCATGCATTCGGCGCCGTCGCCGCTCAAAGGCCTGGAGGCGGCACTGATGAACATCGTGTCAAGGCCGGCATCGGAACCTTTTGAAGGCTGCTTGGGTGTGAGCGCCGTGTGCGAGTATGGACAGTCAGATCGCGATGTAAGCAAGATGACCGACGCATCGGGAGCTACATTGCTATCGGCGTTCGAAGGCATCATTGTCAAGGGCAAGGCCGCCGGCGAGGTTGCTGCCGACGTTGAGGTCAAAGCAATGGCGCTATTCATGCGCGCTTTACTGTCCGGATTGAAGGTCTCGGCGCGCGCCGGAGCGACGCCCGAATCGCTGCGAAAAATCGTGCGCGTTGCCCTGAGAAGTCTGCACTAGGAGGCTGCGGGGTTTCCCCTAGTCGATGGCGCATAGGTTTCTGCCAGGGAGCGCAGCCCGAAATCCTTCGGATCGCACAATTGAGACCTGGTTATCTAGACCACGTATCCAGGGTCCAATACGATGAATTCAGGTTTCGATCCCTCGCACGGAGTCTCCAACGAGCCCTTCGGGATGCCGGGATGAGAGGGACGTCAAGGAAGTTAAATGCGGGTGCAGAAACCGAGTGCCGTGGTGTTCGCCGCCGCTTGCACGCTGCTGGGTGTGGCGGCTGCATGGGCGGAGCCTTCCGTGCAGGGGCTGAAGGACCTTTCCATCGAAGAGCTGAGCAACATCGAGATTACCTCGGTGTCGAAGCGCGATGAGAGACTCTCCGACGCGCCAACTTCCGTCTTTGTAATCACATCAGAGGATATCCGCCGCTCGGGGGCCACCAGCCTGCCGGAGGCGCTGCGGCTTGCACCGAATCTTCAAGTGGCGCGCATCAGCGCCAACGAATATGCCATCAGCGCACGTGGATTCAACAGCACTGCCGCCAACAAGCTCTTGGTGCTCATCGATGGGCGATCGGTGTACTCGCCGTTGTTCTCCGGCGTGTTCTGGGACGTACAGGACGTGATGATCGAGGACATCGAACGCATTGAAGTCATCAGTGGTTCAGGAGGCACGCTTTGGGGCGTCAACGCAGTGAACGGCGTGATCAACGTGATCACGCGCTCTGCCAAGCAATCGCAAGGCGGCCTGGCCGTCGTAGGTGGCGGCAACCAAGAGGATCGCGCCAGCCTTCGATATGGAGGGACACTGGGCGCCGATGCGAATTTCCGTGTCTATGCAACCCACTTCGATATGCAGGACACCGAGACACAGTCAGGCGAGACGAAAGATGACGCCGCTCATCAGAGCCAGGTCGGATTCAGGGCCGACTGGCAGCGTGATGCCGATTCTCTCATGGTCAAGGGAGATGCATACACCGGCCGGGAGGGGCAGCCGCCGCCGGGTTCCATTTCGATCTCCGGCGTCACGCTGACCCTGGGGGAGATCTCCGTGTCCGGCGCCAACATGATCAGCCGGTGGGAACACGGTTTGCAGGGTGGCGGTGCCTTCACGGTGCAGGCGTACTACGATCACACGGAGCGTAGTGTGCCGCCGACGTTTGAGGACTCGCAGGGCATCGCCGATTTACAACTGCAATATTCCGCGCCTACGTTCGGCGCGCATACGGTGGTGGTGGGAGCGGAGTATCGCTATGGTATGGACCATGTAACCAACAGCACGTATATCGCACTGCTGCCGGCAAATCTCGACCAAACCTGGGCCAGCCTATTTGCTCAAGACGAAATTGCGCTGCCCGATAATTTGCGTCTGACGCTGGGCGTGCGCGAGGAACATAACGACTATACCGGCGCAGAGTTCCTGCCGACCGCTCGTCTGGCGTGGAACTGGGTCCCCAATGAGATGCTCTGGGCCGCAGCATCGCGCACGGATCGGGCGCCTTCGCGCCTCGATCATGACGTCTTTGTGCCGGGACAGGCGCCATTCCTGCTGCGCGGCGGACCCGATGTCCTTTCTGAGACTGCCGATGACTATGAAATCGGCTATCGCGGTCAGATCACCAGTGCCGCCTCGCTCTCGGCTACCGTGTATCACACGGTATACGATCGACTTCGCACGCAGCAAGTCGACCCGACCTTCACTTACCTGTTCTACACAAACGGTATGCAAGGAAGGACCTCGGGTCTCGAATTGTGGGGCAGCTACCAGGCCGCGTCGATCTGGCGGTTGAATGGAGGATTCAGCCGATTGCGCCAGGAATTCAATCTCACGCCCTACAGCATTGATATCGGCACCCTGCAGAGCACCGAAGGCGCCAATCCGTCGCGGTGGGGAATATTGCGTTCCTCACTCGATATTGGACCGCGAACCGAGTTCGACGTCACGCTGCGCTATATGGGGGCCTTGTCGGACCCGGCCGTGCCGAGCTATACCGCAGTGGACTTGCGTCTCGGTTGGCAGCTGCGTGCAAACCTCAATCTCTCACTCCTGGGACAGAATCTGCTCGACAGTGGTCATGGCGAGTTCACCGACGTCGCCACGCGCACCGACTTCAGGCGCGCCGTATTCCTGAAGCTGGAGTGCCGTCTGTGACGGCCTTCACAACAAGACAACCGCGGCCTCGTCGGGGAATCCCTTGCGCCATTAGCAGGGATTGCCTATTGGGGCGGCCACCACCCTCCCTGGCGTCAGAATAACTACATACAGCGCCGGCCTTTATCCTCCCGGTGCCTCCAAATCGCGACGACAATCTCAGGGGGGAACCGACCGGCCACGTTACAATTTAGCTCAAAATGCAATTGCCCCTCACTCTAAAGGTGCAGGCCGCGTTCGGCTCGGTCATGGCACTGCTTCTAATCGTCGGCATCGTCGCTTACCGCAGCGTTCTCGCCTCCTCTGAGAGTTCCCGATGGGCGCAGCATACGAATGAGGTTCTCGAACATCTCGCAAACCTGCGTTTGGCCGTGGAAAATATTGAGAGTGGGTATCGTGATTTCGCGTTGAGCGGCGATGACTTCTTCCTCCAAGGGTCGCGCGCCAATACATCGTTGGCTGATAACGAGCAAAGAACCCTGCGAGCATTGACGGCGGATAACCCACGTCAGCAACATCGCCTGAGCACTATCACCGATTTGCTGCAGCGGATAGTTCAAGGTGACTCAATCGCCGGATCGCAGCGGACACCGGCTGCCGCGGGTGCGGCGGCCCCCATTCGCAGCGGGCAGGACGACCGCCTTCTTGACGCATTTCGAGCTACCGCTCGCGACATCGAGGTGGAAGAGCAACAGCTGCTGCGCGAACGCAATTCAGTTGCCGAGAACCGCCATCGTGAGGCCCGCGTCGCGTTGATCCTGGGAATCGCCCTGGCACTATTGATTGCCGCCGTCTCCGGTTGGCGGGTGGCAAGGGATCAAACCAAAAGAAAGGTGGCGGAGGATAGGCTCAAGCACCTCAATCGCCTGTACGCAATGGTCAGCGGCATAAGCGCCTTGATGGTGCGAGTGCGGGATCGCGCGGACCTTTTCGACCGCTCTTGCCAGGTCGCGGTCGACGATGGCGAATTCGAAATGGCGTGGATCGCTATCGTTGATCACAACGAGAACAGGATTGTTCCGGTGGCTTGGGCGGGCGCCGAGGGGTCGGTCAGATCCTCAATCGAGGGCCATTTCTCATCGAGCGAGGGCACGTTGTCGGGAAATACGTTGGCCGCGCGCGCGATCAGAGAGAAAGCAGCGGTAGTCTCCAACGACGTTCAGAACGACGAAAATCTCATATTTCAAAAGCTGCACGCCGAGTCTGGTATTCGCTCGTTGGCCGTACTTCCGCTGATTGTCTCCGGCAGTGCCATCGGCGTGTTCACGCTGTATACCAGCAAACCGGAATTCTTCGATGAGGCGGGCTTGCTGCTCCTGACCGAACTGGCCGGCAATGTCGCGTTCGCCGTAGATCATCTTGAAAGGGAGCAGCGGCTTCATCGCCTCTCTTACTTCGATGAACTCACGGGACTCGCGAACCGACGGTCCTTTCTCGAGCGGGTGACGCAATACACGCTAAGGGCCGCCGACGATGGACACAAGGCTGCTGTGTTTTTGATCGATTTGGAGCGGTTCAAGAAACTCAACGACAGCCTGGGCAGGGCCGCCGGTGACGCGCTGCTGAAGCAGGTTGCCGAGTGGCTGGCGCAGAACGCAGGGAACCGCGATCTCGTTGCGCGCATCGATGCTGACCACTTTGCCGTGGTACTTCCCAAAGCCATGTACGAGTCTCATGTGGCGCGGGTTCTCGAGAAAACGATCGCGGCCTTCATGAACAATGAGTTTGGCGTGAATGATGCGGTGTACCGGTTGGCCGCCAAAGTTGGCGTCGCGGTTTTCCCGGATGATGGCGCTGACGCCGATGCATTGTTCCAGAATGCCGAGGCGGCGCTCAAGAAGGCCAAGACGGGCCGCGAGCGATATCTGTTTTACGCGCAGAAAATGACTGAAACCGTGGCGATGAGTCTGGGTATAGAAAATCGCCTGCGAAGAGCGCTCGAAAGAGACGAATTCGTCCTTCATTACCAACCCAAGGTGAACCTGGTGAGCGGCAAGCTGACGGGGGCCGAGGCACTGATCAGATGGAATGATCCGGTTGCCGGCCTGACTCTGCCCGGCCGCTTCATTCCCATCCTCGAGGAAACGGGATTGATCCATGATGTGGGGCGTTGGGTGCTGCGCAAAGCGATCGAAGACTACGAGCGTTGGCGCAGTGAGGGCCTTGCCACCGTGCGCATCGCGGTGAATGTGTCGCCGCTCCAACTGCGCAATCCAAATTTCGTCGCGGAGATCCAAGAAGCCGTCAATGTCGCCGCCGGTGCGGCAGCGGGACTTCAGTTGGAGATCACAGAGAGCCTGATCATGCAGGACGTCAATCGCAGCATTGTCAGCCTACGCGCGATTCGCGCATTGGGTGTCTCGATCGCCATCGACGACTTCGGCACCGGCTTCTCCTCGCTCAGCTACCTGGCAAAACTACCCGTGGATACGCTCAAGATCGACCGCTCGTTCGTGACCGAGATGGTTTCAGGAACCGGTGGACTGACCCTGGTCTCGGTCATCATCAACATGGCGCACGAACTCAAGCTCAACACGGTTGCGGAAGGCGTCGAGACGGAGGAGCAACTGCGCCAGCTGGGATTGCTGGGCTGCGACGAATTGCAAGGATATCTCCTCGGCAAGCCCGTGCCGGTCGATGTTTTCGAACAGAAGTACATGGCGTTTTCCCCGCGCGAATCAGGGCTCGCCTTCAAAGCTCGTTAAGTAAAGCGTGGGAGAAGTTCCCAGGGACCTGCGGAAAGCCGCAATGAACGCGCTGGGCGTGCTGTAGCCCGCTTCGAGAGCGGCATAAGTAACCTTCGCGCCTTCGCCGAGAAGGCGCATCGCATTCATCAGTCGAAGCTGCTGTCGCCATTTCCCCAGCGTGATGCCTGTCTCATCGAGGAACAGCCGCTCCACGGTTCTCGCACTCGCGCCGCTTGCTCCGCAGACTCGAGCGAGTGGTTGCCGGCCGGCCGGGTCTGCCAGAAGCGCCTGTGCGACGCGCAGCGCTCTTGGGTCAAGAGGATTTGGAAGTCGTAGCGGCACCCTCTGAATCGCCTTGAGTTGGTCGATCGTGACATCGATCAGATGACGCTGCCACGCAACGCTGGTCCGCAGAGTGCCGCAGCCGCAGACATGAAGGATCAGTGAGTTCAGCAGCGGCGAAACATTCAGCACGCAACAGTCGCGCGGCAGAGCTCCTACCAATCTTGGTTTCAGGTAAAGCGTCCGCATGGCAACCGTGCCGGACATCGTAATTGTGTGCGGAACGGCCTCCGGTATCCAGACGGCGCGGTGGGTGGGGACCACCCAGGTACTGCCGCTGGTGCGCACGGTCATCACTCCCCGGGATGCGTAAACCAGTTGATCGCGATCGTGAAAATGCTGCGGAATCACGTGACCGGCAGGATAGTCATGAGTGAGGGTGACAATAGACGAGGTGTGGTCGGCTATTCGATCGAGACCCGTTTGTCGGATTTTCGACATTGTTTGTCACAATATCGAAAGTGCGTACGGCTTCGCAAGCCCTAATCTGGATCCTCATAACGAGGTAGCACAGATGTCTTCGCGGTTCATTGGCTTGACGATGGGTGTGATTGCGATGGCTGCCGCGTGTCCATGCGCGGCACAAATTCATCCTGAGTCAACTACACCCAGAGTAGCAGTGGAATCGGGCGTGCTCGAAGGAACTCAATTCGGCAAAACGCCGGAGGAGGCGGCATTTCTAGGTGTGCGCTACGCGGCTCCCCCCGTGGGCAGGTTGCGTTGGAGGCCGCCGGTACCCACCGCCAAGTGGCAAGGCACCCGGCGCGCCGCGGAGTTCGGTCCGGCGTGCCCGCAGCTTCCGGCGGGCTGGCTGCCTTACCTCAAGTGGAGTGAAGATTGTCTCTTTTTGAATGTCTGGTCTTCGAACCTTGAGGCGAGTCCCGGCCTGCCCGTGCTGGTGTTTTTTCACGGTGGCTCCAATCGCGCAGGCTACAGCCAGCTCAATCAACTGGGTCCCTCGCTTTCTCCTTTGGGCGTTGTGGTAGTCAGTGCCAACTACCGTCTCGGGCCTCTTGGATTTCTCGCCCACCCCGCACTTACCGCTGAATCCCCGCATCATTCCTCAGGCAACTACGGACTGCTCGACCAGATCCAGGCGATCAAGTGGGTACGCCAAAACATCGAAAAGTTCGGCGGCGACCCGAGCCGCATCACCGTCATGGGTCAGTCGGCAGGTGCCGTCGATGTATGTCTGCTGATGGCTTCTCCGTTGGCGAACGGACTGTTTCAGCAAGCGATTCTGGAGAGCGGAGACTGCCAGGGCACACTCAATAAGGAGATCCGCACGCCGATTTTCACAAATGGCATTTCCGGTACCGGAGAGGGTGCCGGTGAGCGGCTTGCAAAAGACCTAAGGGTTGCCGACGGTCCGAACGCCTTACAGAAGCTGCGAAGCCTGTCCGTGGACACGGTTTTGAAGGTTTGGAGGGGTGACCGACAGATTCAATTTGACGCCATTGTGGATGGCTGGGTGGTACCCGAGCAACCCGCAAAAATCTTTGCCGAGGGAAAACAAGCCCATATTCCCGTGCTCGTTGGCAGCAACGCGGACGAGGCAACGGTCTTTGGCCCTGGACCGGCAACCGTTGCCGAGTACCGAAAATATCTCGAGGCCGACAGCGGTGTTTTTGCAGATCAGGAATTCCGCGCCTGGCCTGCGGTTTCGGACGCCGATGTGCCCGTGCAGTACATGAAGCTTCAAAGCGACAGCTTCGCGTACGGAGCCTGGTCAATGGCGATCTCGATGACACGGGTCAGGCAGCCGGCTTACCTTTATTTTTTCACCTGGAAGGAATCGGGCAGGCGCGCCGAATTGGGCGCCTATCACGGTGAGGAACTGGCGTTTCTGGACAACTCCTTTCCCGGTAATTGGGGGGTGAGCCAGGGCGACGAAGCGTTTGGATCGATTGTGAGACGCTACTGGTACCAGTTTGCCAAGACCGGCGATCCGAACGCTCGAGGCCTTCCGGACTGGCCTACCTACGCCTCAAATGTGGATCACGTTCTCCATCTTGGACAAACCATTCAATTGAATCCCACCAACTCGAAATTCGCAGTGTTGGAGGAAATCAACGCGCAGATAATGCGGGAGAAACTCGCCGTAAGAGCGCGGGCAGAATGACGGAGCGGCTCTATTTTGCGATGCCTCGAAGTGCCAGTTTCCTCATCGCCGCATAACCCTCCCGGTTTGGGTGGACACCGTCATCGGAGAGTTCCGCCTTGAAGCCGCCTTCGGTGTCGGTCAGGACCGCGTAATAGTCGACATAGCGGATATGCGATTTCTGCGCATAGCTTCGCAACCAGCTGTTCAATTCTTTGATGGTCGCTGCCGGCCTGAGGCCTGGTTTCCACGAAAACGAACTGGCGGGAAGAATGGACGCCAGCGCTACTTGGATGTGATGAGCGCGCGCCAGATCCACCATGGCGGCGATATTGTTTTCAAAGGCCTGTTCGGTGGTCGGACCTGTATTGCCGGCAATATCATTCGTCCCGGCCATGATGTGCACGACCTGCGGCCGCAACTCAATGACATCCTGAAAGAATCGCAGCAGAATCTGCGGGGAGGTTTGACCGCTGATGCCCCGTCCGATCACCCCATCGGTAAACAGTTGCGGGTCAGCGGTTACCCAGCTCTCGGTGATGGAATCGCCGATGAAAACGACCTTGGTCGGTGTGGTCAGTGCCGCGTTGGCGCTACGGTATTTGCACAGATTGGGCCAATCACTCCTGGCACGATCTTCCACCTCAGGAGGTGGAATGAGCGGCAGACAGGGGTCAGATACCATCGCAGTGATGGGCGCTGCGGCTTCCGTGGAAAACGCGTGGACGGCGCCCGGGACCGATATCAGGACCGATAGGAATGCCGATGCGAGCGATCTCCCCAAACGGGCGTTCGAAGTTTGCTGTTTCATTTGGACCGTCCGCAATTTCAAGTAGTTTCGAGCACCAATACGGTGGCAATCGGGTCCGTTGCCGGGCCCGGCAATTCGATGTCCAAACCCGACGCCTTCTTCGTGACTTTAAGCGGCTTTTTCGACGCATCAGCCAGCAGAAATGCACCGGTCACATGGCGAGGCACGCGGTCCAGGTGGAAAGTCGCGCCGGGCCAGGTGAAGAGTTCAATATAAATCCGATTGGCGGCCGTAGTGGACCGCCAATTCCACGATGGTACAAATTTTGGTTTTCCCGCCTCATCTCTTTCGGTGGCGCTGAAGCTGCCGGCCTCGGGACCAAACAGGGTGGCGCTGGTTCCGTAAATGGCCTCGCCGTTGACGGCCAACCAGTTGCCGACCTGATGAAGGCGCTCGATCTCCTCGGCGGGAACATGGCCCTTCGAGTCGGGCCCAATGTTCAACAAATAGTTGCCACCCTTGCTGGCAATGTCGATGAGATTGCGCAGCAACGTCTTGGTGGATTTGAAGTCATGGTCGTATGACTTGAATCCCCATGTGCGATTCATGGTCATACACGCCTCCCAATCGCGTCCGGGATATCCCTTCGCCGGAATGAATTGCTCGGGTGTGTCGGTATCTCCCTTATAGCCACCGCCAAGACGGTTATTCCAGATGAGCTTCGGGTGTTGATTGAGCAGCGCGACGATTTCGCCGGCCAGCGCGGGCGTCATATCAGCCGTGGGGGTGTCGAACCAGATGACCGCGGGGAAATCACCATAGTTGGAGAGTAGTTCCTCGAGCTGAGGTATGGCCTTGCCGTGGAGGTAAGTTGCGAAGTCGCCATCCTGCGCCGGATCCCAGTGATGACTGGGAGAATCATGATTGCCCGTCGGGTAAGCCGCCCCGCCAGGGGCCGTCCAGTCCTGGTCTTGCGAATAATAGAAGCCGAGCTTGAGGCCCTGTTTCTTACACTCCTCGGCGAGCTCGCGAATAGGATCACGATGAAAGGGGGTAGCCGCCGCGATGTTGAAGGTATCCGCCTTCGAATCGAACATGGCGAAGCCATCGTGATGCTTGGCCGTGACAATGATGTACTTCATGCCCGCCGCCTTCGCCAGCGCGACGATATCGTGCGCATTGAACGCGCGCGGGTTGAAGCTGCGGGCAAGTGCGTTGTAGTCGGCAACCGGGATGGAGGCGTTGTTCATGATCCATTCGCCGATGGAGGGGATTCGCTGGTTGTTCCATGTACCTGCCGGAATCGAATACAGCCCCCAATGAATGAACATGCCGAACCGAGCTTCGCGCCACCAACCCATGCGCGCGTCGCGCTGCGCTTTCGTCTCGGTGTCTTGAATCGCCGCCACGGCGTGGTCCGCATTGGTTTCGATCTGGCGGCCCTCGGTCTGCGCAAGGGAAGGAGGTGCGTTTATCGTAAGCAGTAATGCCATCACGACGGTGAAGCGGTATATTTTCAAAATTCCTCCCGCCTGCAGGCTTAAGGCATCCCGGGTACCAACGAAGTTTCATTTCGATTTTCACGTTCCGATTAATTAGACCATCCCCCGTCTATGACGTGGCACTGTCCCGTCACAAATGCTGATTCATCCGATGCCAGGTACAACGCCAATGAGGCAATTTCCTCGGGCCGTCCCAAACGGCCCATGGGCTGTCGAGCGGTAAAGGATGCCCACGCCGCTGCATAGTCGCCCGTGGCACTCAGCCTGTCATGGAGGGAGGGGGTATCGACGGTGCCCGGACAGATGGCGTTGCAGCGAATTCCCCTTGCGACAAAGTCAGCGGCGATGGACTTGGTAAGCCCGATTACCCCGGCCTTCGTTACTCCATAGACAAAGCGATTGGGCACGCCCTTGATCGATCCAGCCACCGATGACATGTTGATGATCGATCCACGGCCCCGCTCGAGCATTCCCGGTAGCGCGGCGCGAATCAGCCGATACATGGAGGTCACGTTGATGCCCATGGAGAGGTTCCATGCATCGTCGTCGCAATCGAGGATGGTGCCCGCGTGCACGTAGCCGGCGCAGTTGAATAAAATGTCCACCGCGCCCGCTTCGGACATCGCTGCGGCAATTTCCCGCGGATCCGTGACATCGAGATGGCGGGTGCGGCAACCGGAAATACTTTCCAAAAGGCCCGTGTTCATGTCGGTGGCCCATACGACAGCACCTTCCGAAACGAATAGTTCTGCGGTGGCCCGCCCGATGCCCTGGCCCGCGGCTGTAATGAAGGCGGTTTTTCCGGTCAAGCGCTGGCTCTTCATGTGGGGCATCCCGGATTTCAAGGCATGCGGTCGGGCGGGGTGGGTGGTCGTGGGCAGGTGGGCAACGGTGCGTCGGCGTGCAGGATGCCATCCGTCTTGAGATCGTGCCAGAACTCACCGGGAATAGATCTGCGATAGAGGTCCAGGGTTTGTTCGACGTGCTGCGGGGTACCAAGACCTGGAATTACGCTGGCCACCACCGGATTCGCCAGCGGGAATTGCAGGGCGGCCGCCGCCAGGGGAATCCGGAAGCGATCGCAGTGTGCCTCGATTCGTCTGACACGTTCAATGATCTCGGGAGGGGCATTGGCATAATTATAGTGCGTATCGCCAAGCCTGGTTCCTGTCGCCAAGATTCCCGAGTTGTAAGGGCCGCCAACGACGATTGAGGTTCGCGATCGAGCACATGCCGGCAGCAAATCGTTCAGCGAATCCTGCTCGAGCAGGGTGTAGCGACCCGCCAGCAAAATGACATCGAGCTCGGCACGTTCCATGGCCTCGAGGCATACCGCGGTTTCATTGACGCCCAGTCCGAAGGCGCTGATTTCGTTGGATGAGCGCAATTCTTCGAGGGCGCGAAAACCGCCGCCGCGCGTCAACTGGCGAAAGCTCACCTCGTGTTGATCGCCGTGCGTCAGCCGGCCGATATCGTGGACATACAAAATATCTATTCGTGCGAGGCCCAATCGCTGCCTGCTGGCCTCCCAGGATGCCATCACGCCATCGAAGCTGTAGTCATAGACTGGTTGGAACGGCATGGGTGAACAGAATCCATGCCGGATGCCCGATCCCTGTATGGTCGAATCAGGTTTCAGGAGCCGGCCCACTTTCGTCGATACGACGACGGATTCAAGGCCGCGAACCGCATCGCCGACGCGCCGCTCGCTCAAGCCGAATCCGTAATAGGGCGCAGTATCGAAATGAGTGATGCCTCCTTGAAGAGCGGCAAGCACGGTATCCCGCGCGTCGTCGTCGCTCATGCTGCGATATAGATTGCCCAGTGGAGCCGCGCCAAAGCCAAGCTCCGGCACGAACAACTTAGTCCTGCCGACAGGCCGGGTCGGAAGCGCAACGCTCATGAGCTGGATTCGCCGTGATCGGCAAGGCGGAAAATACAGCGCATCGGCGACCATTTCTCTCCCGGCGCTTGGCCGGGTAGCGCTCGCTGGAATGTGGCCATGCATGCTTCCCACTGCGCGTTCCGGACGCGACGAATTTCGGAAGGATCGCTCCGCGGATAGTCGTCGGCCGCATCGATGACCATCAGGAGCCGGTCGCCGCGCTGCCAGATTTCCATGGCGATGACTCCCCGGGCTCGAATGTGATCGATCACCGCGGGCCAGACGGAACCAGGCTCGTGCATGCGACAGTACTCTTGGATCAGTGCCGCATCGTCCACCAGGTCGAGCGCCAAGCAATGCCTTTGGCTCACGAGGAGGCGTCCCCGCGGATACGATTGACCACGATTGCAAACCACAAGCAGACGGAAAAGCAAAGCGCCGGCGCGAGCATGCCATGTTGAATGCCGCCGATGCGTTCTGAGAGCAGTCCGGTCAGGGGAGGAATGATGGCGCCGCCGATGATGGACATGATCAAAAAAGAAGAACCCAGACTTGTCTCCTCACCCAAACCCTCGATTCCCAAAGCAAATATGGTGGGAAACATGATTGACATAAAGAAACTGGTGAGCCACAGCGCGCCCACCGCCGTCCATCCCGAAGCCGCCGCGGCGACGAGGCATAGCAGCACGTTCATAGCCGCGTAGAGCGCCAACAACCGGGAGGGTGCGACGCGGGCTTGGATGAATGCGCCGCTGAATCGGCCGATCATCAGCATACCGAGGCTTGCGGACAGCAGAAACGCGGCGGTTCTTTCCGGCAGCTGCGGCAACAGGGCCTTGCTGAAATCGATGAAGAAGCTCCAAACCGTCACCTGGGCGCCGACGTAAAAGAACTGCGCGAGGACGGCGAGACGCACACGTCGGCGCCAAAACACCTTAAGTGCCGAGCGCTTTGGCTTTGGTGTGGGTCTTGCGGCGGCCGATTCTCGATCGAGGCGCGGGAACGGCGTGAAAGCGACGAGCGATGCCAAGAGCAGGATGGCGATGCCGATCGCCACATAAGGCACCTTGACATTGGCCGCTTCGGCGGTTCGATACAGAGCCACCTGGCCGGCGGTCATCGCGGATAACTGGGTCGGGGTATGTTCGATCCCCGAAAAGATGAACATTCCGCCGATGATGGGTCCAAAAATGGCGCCCAGCCCGTAGAACGACTGGGCTAGGTTCAGGCGAGCGGAGGCGGTCCCTGGATGACCGAGGATCGAAACGTAGGGGTTGGCCGCGGTCTCGAGAAAAGCCAACCCAAACGCAATGACATAAAGCGCAATCAGGAAAAAGCCGTAGCGTTGGACCTCGGCGGCCGGGTAGAACAGCAGCGCACCAACAGCGTAGAGGAGAAGCCCAATGATGATGGTCCGCTTGTATCCGGCTCGGCGAATCACCAGCCCGGCAGGAAGCGCGGCACAGAAATAACCGATATAAAACGCCAGCTGGATGAGGCTCGACTGTGTGCGGGTGAGCGCCAGTGCTTTTTGAAATTGACGGATCAAGACGTCATTGAGCGACGCAGCGAAGGCCCACGCAAAGAACAGAGTTGTCACAATGGCGAACGCCAACAGATAGCGCCTGTCCACGATGGGCGCGCGCCTTCTGTCGCTCGCGAATTGCGGGTCTTCGTGCGTCGCCAGATCGATGCGGGCAACGTCCGGCGATCCGCTGATGTGATTGCTCAACTCGGTCACCCTTTTTGAATGATTTGACCAGGCGCCAAGGCCCCATCCTTGCCCTTCAGATATGATACCTATAAAATCTATTTTCACCAGCAAAATATCCTGAGAACATCGTGACCTTGCAAAATGCGCCGCTGCGGTTTCGTCGCCTCGTTCTGGCCAGCTTAGCGTGTGCCGTCTTCCTGGCAAATAACGGGTCCGCCGCGATCGTTCGAGTTTCCCCAGGCGATGATCTGCATCGAGCCCTCGACAGAGCGCGTGCGTTGCACGGCCATGATCCCGCGCAATCCGTCATCCTCGAGTTCGCCGCCGGAACTTATCGGCTTACCGCGCCTTTGATCTTGACCGCGCGAGATTCCGGCAGTGAGGCGGCCCCCCTGGAGTTGCGTGCGGCGCGCGGCGCCAAGGTGATCCTCAGCGGCGGCAGGAGTCTGCGCGGGTTGAGGTGGTTTGCCTGGCGCGACGGGATTTGGCGTGCACGAGTCGATGGGCCGTCCTTCGATCGTCTATGGCTCGACGGAAGGCTTCTGATCCGCGCACGTTATCCGAACTACGATCCGGACAAATTGCCGTTTGGCGGCGTTGCGGCCGATGTGACCAGTGCCGCAAGGGTGCAAGGTTGGTCCAATCCCGAGGGCGGCGTCATCCATGCGCTGTCCACCGACCGGTGGGGCTCGATTCAGATTCCCATCGAAGGTAAGCGCCCCGATGGTAGCTTGCGTCTCGGGATGGCGATCGGAATCAATCGAACGGTGATCCCCAGCGATAGTGATCGCTTTGTCGACAATATTCTCGAGGAGCTTGATGCAACCGACGAATGGTACCTCGATCGAAAGTCCCACTGGTTGTACTTCAAGCCTGCGCCGGGCGTCCCTCCCGCGAGCAACGGCTTCGTCGCAGGCCGGCTGGAGACGCTCATCGAATTTCGCGGTTCGCGCGCCGCCCGCGTGCACGATGTCACGGTGTCGGGTTTGGAATTCCGGGAGACCGCGACCAGTTTTTTGAAGACTACCGAGCCCTTGTTGAGATCCGATTGGAGCTTCTATCGCGGCGGCGCCATCTTGAGTGAGAACGCGCAACGGATCGTGATCAGCAACAACCGATTTGAAGCGCTCGGCGGCAATGCAATCGTTATCAGCGGCCACAATCGCGATATCGCGATCCGGGGCAACGAAATCCACGATATTGGCGCCAGCGGGATCGCATTCGTAGGGCGGCCCGAAGCAGTCCGCTCCGCGCTATTCGAATATCAACAATCCCAACCGACGGCGGGAATAGACCGTGCCCAGGGCCCGCAGAGCGATGCATATCCTGCCGACAGCATCGCCGAGGACAATTTGATTTATGCGATTGGAGCGATCGAGAAGCAGTCGGCGGGAATAGAGATCTCGATGGCGGCCCGGATCACGGTGCGTCACAACAGCATTTATCACGTGCCTCGCGCCGGCATCAACATCGGGGACGGGACCTGGGGCGGCCATTTGATTGCCGACAATGATGTTTTCGACACCGTCCTCGAGACAGGGGATCACGGCTCCTTCAATAGCTGGGGCAGAGATCGGTATTGGAGCGCCGATCGCGAGGAAATGAACCGACGGGTCACCGCAGACCCCTCGCTGGCGGCACTGGACGCCATCGCCCCCACTGTCATTCGCCATAACCGAATGCGTTGCGACCATGGTTGGGATATCGATCTCGACGATGGATCGAGCAACTACCTCATTGAGGACAATCTCTTGCTGGCCGGGGGACTGAAGCTGCGAGAAGGGTTCGATCGCAGCGTTCGCAACAACATCATGGTCAACAACACATTGCATCCGCATGTCTGGTTCGCGAACAGCGCAGATGTGTTCGAGCACAATATCGTGATGACCGGATATCAGCCGATTCTCATGAACAACTGGGGAAAATCGATTGATTTCAATCTCTTTCCCAATGCCACCGCGTTGGAGCGTGCGCAAGGAAGGGGAACGGATCTCCACTCAGCCGCGGGCACCGCGCGTTTCGCCGATCCTCGGGAGGGCAATTTCGCCGTGGAGGCCGATTCGCCCGCACTATCGATCGGCTTTCGCAATTTCTCAATGGATGGCTTCGGTGTGGTGAGTCCGCTGCTCAAGATGCGCGCCAAACGCCCGATGATGCCGGAGCCCTTCGTTGAACAGGGGAGCGGTCCGGAAGCGCCGCGGGAACTGCTGGGAATGACGATCAAGTCCATCGAAACGCTCGGCGAGCAGTCGGCGACCGGGTTGCCGAGCGCGCAAGGCGTACTGGTTCTCGCCATCTCACGGGATAGTCCGGCGGATCGCGCGGGCCTCCGGTCCGGCGACGTGATATTGCGCATCGTAGACGACCAATTTGGGGATTCGGACCCCACGAATACCGCCGCTGAACTGACTGCAGCGCATGCGGGACGGCGATGGCGCGGTGAAATGGTATTCGAGATCTGGCGTCAACAGAGAAAGACGACCGTAAAAGTCCGCCTTCCCTGACTATCTACCCCGCCGAATGATCCATGGCGATTGTGCCCGTCAATCAAATAGTGCTTGACATTTTTACTGGTAGAAGCACACTGCACCAGTGAATTTCATGGGAATGAGTGGAAATCGGGCTCGGCAGACGACCGATCGACCCTAAAGACGAAAAATATCAATCAAGCCCTGCGTATCGCGACAGGCCGCAGGAAACGGGGGGATCATGAGAACGTTAGATTTATCGCTTCTTGCCGGTGTGCTTTTCTTCGGTGCATCGAGTTATGCGGTTATCGCCGAACCGAACGCGGCGGCGGCGGTACCGGCAAGCACGACCACCACGTCCGATGAACTTCAGGAAATCGTCGTAACCGGTTTTCGCGCCAGCTTGGCCACCGCCGTCGAGGATAAGCGTACCGCGGTAGCGATCGTCGACACGATTGCCGCGGAAGATATCGGTAAATTCCCGGAACAGAATTTGGCTGAATCCCTGCAAAGAATCACCGGCGTGCAGATTCAGCGCAGTGCCGGGGAGGGCCAGTTTGTCAGTATCCGCGGCTTGGATCCCAAATTCACCCAGGTGGACCTCGATGGTCGTGAGCTGCCGACCCCCACGGGGACCCGAACGTTTGACTTCACGATCTTCTCCTCGGATTTCGTCAATGCGATCGATGTGTACAAGAGTCCGACGGCGGATCTGACCGAGGGCGGTTTGGCGGGCGTTGCCAACGTTCGCACCATCGATCCCGCGACGGTAAAAGATCGGCAGCTGGTGCTTGTCGCCAAGGGATCGGACGATCTCAATTCGCATAGCGTTGATCCGCGTTTCACCGCCCTTTACGCGGACAAGCTTCTCGATGGACGGCTTGGCGTCGTTCTCGGCGCCGACTACAGCAAACGCCAATTCGAGAATTTTCAGTACCAGGCCTTCGGCCTGCAGCCCTATACAGCACAGCCCGCGGGGCCGTTCACGGTCAGTGGATTGTTCGACAACGCGCAAACCTTCAATATCATACCCGGCGACCGTGAGCGCGCCACCTATCTCGGGTCCCTCAATTTCGCAGTGACCGACAATTTCAAGCTTTACGGAGAGGCGTTGTATTCCCGTTTCACCAACGATGACGTCTCGGTGACAGACGCCTTTCGCCAGACAAACTTGGCGCCGCCCCCCGTTGGCGGCATCATCTCTGCAACGCCTTCGCCGTCCACCCCCTCGACAATATTGACCACGCTCGACGCGAGCGGAATCGACTATCGCAACAACGGACGCGCCAACGACTATACGGATACGCTCGAGTCCTTCGCCGTAGGTGCGACTCTCGATGAGGGGCCGTTGAGCTTTCGGCTGGACGCCTCAACTGCGCTCGCCAAAGAAGTCGCTTCTACTCTCGCGCTCGAGGCCATCGGCCGCATCAACGCGACGTCCACGATCAGCGGGATGCCGGCGGTGATCACCATCGATCCGGGCCAGAATCCGTTGAACCCGAACTTGTTCAATGCGCTCGGCGTCAATGGTGAATACAACCAACCCACCACCGACAAGATCGAGGCTGTGAAGCTCGATGGCACCTGGCACATCGACAATGGTGTCCTCGACCAACTGAAGTTCGGCGTGCGGTACGCGCAAGAGGTCAATACCGCCGCTTCACAATCGCTGAATGTGAGCGCTCAAACGCTTGCGGGATTGTTGGGCACACCGTACAGCGCAACGATCGAAGGCGGTTCGTTCAGCTCGGCGCCGTACATGAGCCAGTACAGTGCCAACTTCTTCGGACAGCGCCTCACGTACCTCTCAGCCAATCTGAGCACGCTGCTGGCCAAAGTGCCGCTGTCCACGTTACTGGCCTCGACGCCCTTGACGGAGAATCTCGCATCGACCTATTCCGTGAAAGAAGACAGCTACGCCGGATATGCGAGGCTGGATTTTCGCGTGCCGAATTCCAATCTGACCGGCAACATCGGCTTTCGAATGGTCAGCACGAAGCAAACCTCCTCAGGATATTCGCCCGACTTGAATGACATTACGTTCAACCAGCAGGGCGCCCAAACGCTCATTCCAAACGTTACGCCGACTTCGGTGGGGCAGAGCTACAATAATTTTCTGCCGAATCTGAATATGACTTACGCTTTCGAGCCGGATTTGCTGCTGCGTTTTGCCGCCGCGAAAACCATGACACGGTCGGATCTGTCGCAACTGGCGCCCAATACCACGGTCAACGCCAACGTCAAAAGCATCAGCGCGGGCAATCCCAATTTGACGCCCTACACGGCGACCCAGTTCGACCTTTCGTTGGAATGGTATCTCAACAAGGGCGGCTTGCTGTCGACTGCGGTGTTTTACAAGGATGTGAAGAATTTCATTCAGAACGGATCGTCCTCGGAGACCTTGAACGTCACGCAGGTGCAGGGCGGCACGATTCCCATCACGTTCAGCGTGCTGCAGCCGGAAAACGGCGGGACCGCCATCCTTCGCGGTGTGGAAGTGGGCTACCAGCAGGCGTTCACCTTCCTGCCCGCGCCCTTCGACAATTTCGGCGTTGTGCTCAATTACACCTATGTGGATGCCTCGCAACTCGTTGTGACGCAAGGGTCGCCGTCGGTGCCATTGTCCGGGGTGTCGAAAGATACCTACAACCTCATCGGGTTCTATGAGACACCGCGATTCGGGGTGCGGGTGGCGTACAATTACCGCAGTGGCTACGTTGTCGATCCGCTCAGCTACTTCGGCGACGGCGACTTCAGAAAGTCCTATGGCCAACTCGATCTCTCGGCGACCTATCATGTGGTCTCCAACTTCGATCTGACGGTCGAGGCGTTGAACATAACCAACAACGCACTGATTGATGTCGATAGTTACGGCATCAACCGAGGCTACGAAACCGATGGGACGACTGTCCTGCTGGGGGCCAGATACCGGTTTCGTTAGCGGGTAGCGAAACACTGTGTTATCGAAGAGCCATAAAAATGATCCGGATCGATGCTCACCAACACTATTGGTCTTTGCGGCGCGGCGACTATGCCTGGCTGACACCGCGCGAGGCGGGTCTATACAGGGACTTCGAACCGGAGCATTTGTCGCCGGAGCTTGCGCAGTGCGAGATTAGGGCAACCGTGTCAGTTCAGGCGGCACCCACCGAGGCTGAGTCGCGCTATTTATTGGATCTCTCCGTTCGGCATCCTTCGATTGCCGGAATCGTCGGCTGGGTGGATTTTGAGGCGGATGATGTCGCCGAGCGAATCAACAGTCTGGTTCGGGATGGGAGAGGGATGCTCAAAGGACTGCGGCCGATGGTCCAAGACATCGGCGATCCCGGTTGGCTGGATCGTCGTGGGCTCGATCCGGCATTTGAAGCGATGATTTTGCACGATCTGGCCTTCGACGCGCTCGTGACGCCAAAGCATCTGGGCGCGATCGCGAGACGCCTGCGGCGGCATCCGCGGCTTCGCGCGATATTGGATCACGCCGGCAAACCCGATATCAGCGGCGCCAAGCTCGAGGCTTGGGCTGCGCAGATCGAGGAGCTTGCACGCGAAACGCAGGTTTACTGCAAGTTGTCGGGCCTGCTTACGCAAGCCAATCAAGGCGCGGGGATCGAGGAGATCGATGCAGCAGCTGCCCATGTATTCGAGTGCTTCGGCGCCGAAAGACTCATATGGGGTAGCGACTGGCCTGTAGTGACGTTGCGGGCAACGTATCGGGAGTGGCTGGAGATGTCGCAGGAGTTGGTGCGCCGGCATGCTCCCGGCGGCGAGGATGCCATTTTCGGTGCGAATGCCGCGGGCTTCTATCGCCTCGAAGTTGCGACGGAATCGGCATGACCATCATTAGTTCTCTGGAAACTTACGACATCCGATTCCCCACGTCCCGACATCTGGACGGTTCCGATGCCATGAATGCCGATCCTGACTACTCGGCGTCCTACGTGATACTACGCACCGATGACCCGAAGGGATTATCGGGACACGGGTTCGTCTTCACCATAGGGCGGGGCAACGAGGTGCAAACAGCGGCCTGCGCCGCTCTGAGCCACCTGGTCGTTGGACGGGACGTCAACGAAGTGGTGAGCAATCTGGGCGCATTCGCGCGCACGTTGACAAACGACTCGCAGCTGCGCTGGCTGGGTCCTGAAAAGGGCGTCATGCATATGGCGATCGGCGCCGTGGTGAATGCGGCGTGGGACATGGCAGGCAGGCGTGCCGGAAAACCAGTGTGGCAACTCATCGCCGACATGACTCCTGAGCAGATCGTCGAATTGATCGACTTTCGATATATCAGTGATGCCCTCACGCCGGCGGAAGCATTGACAATCTTACGCGCGGCCCAACCGGGTAAAGCCGCGCGGATTGGGACCCTGCGCGCGAATGGCTATCCGGCTTACACGACGTCGCCCGGTTGGCTGGGCTACTCCGACGCCAAACTCGCACGACTTGCGGCGCAGGCGGTCCAGGATGGTTTTCGTACCATCAAGCTCAAGGTGGGTCTGAGCCTGGACGATGATATTCGCCGCTGCCAACTGGCCCGACAGGTCATCGGCCCTGCCGTTGCGTTGGCTGTTGACGCCAATCAGCGATGGGATGTGGACGCTGCCATCGCGTGGCTCAAGGAGCTTGCGCCTTTCAAACTGGCGTGGGTGGAAGAACCCACGAGCCCCGACGATGTTTTGGGGCATGCCACGATTCGGCGTGCAATCGCACCGATACCGATTTCAACGGGGGAACATACTCAGAATCGGGTCATGTTCAAACAGCTGTTTCAGGCACACGCCGTGGATTTGATCCAGATCGACGCCGCGCGGGTCGGGGGCGTCAACGAAAACCTGGCCATCTTGTTGATGGCGGCCAAATTCGGCGTTCCGGTCTTTCCGCATGCCGGAGGCGTGGGGTTGTGCGAGCTGGTACAGCATCTTGCGATGGCCGACTTCATTGTCATCAGCGGCTCGATGGAGGATCGCGCGATCGAGTTCGTGGATCACCTACACGAGCATTTCGTGGACCCCGTTTGCATCCGAGGCGGTCGCTATCTGGTGCCCACCAAGCCTGGGTTTTCCGCCGAGATGCGGCCGGAGTCCATGGTTCGCTTCAACTTTCCAGATGGCTCCGAATGGAAAACAACCCCGGGATTCGTGGGGAAAATTCACAGGCAATAAGCCACGTGGCGTCCCGATAATCGCCTCCGGTCGGGCTGAAGGCTGGGTTTACCCAGGCACGGAGAGTTTTGAACGCTTTTTACTAGCAAAATGCGTTGCCATTGGACATCATTGCACCCATGGCAGACTCAACGGATTTGAAGTATCGGGCACCGGCACTTGAAAAGGGATTGGCCGTGCTCGAATTGTTGGCCGGCGTGCGGGAGCCCATGTCCCTCAACGCCATTTCCCGCCAGCTCAAAAGATCGGTCAGCGAACTCTTTCGAATGATTCAGGTTCTGGAGTTTCGCGGGTACCTGGAGGTGTCCAATTCGGGCGACGGATATGTCTTGACCAACAAATTGTTCGCGCTCGGCATGGCCAGGGCGCCTACTAAAGATTTGCTCGATGTGGCCTTGCCCGTTATGCACCGTCTTACTGCCAAGGTTGGCCAGTCGTGTCACTTGGTCGTAGCCTCAGGCGATCAGATGGTTGTCGTTGCTCGAGTGGAGGCCCCAGGAGATCTTGGCTTTTCGGTACGAATCGGTTACCGCCGCGCGTTGATTGACTCAACATCCGGGCTGGTTCTCTATGCGTTCCAAGTCGACCTTGTGCGCGCGGAGTGGAAGTCACGTCTATTTTCAGGTGTCGCAAAAAGCGACTGGGTGAAATTCGAAAGAGCCGGTCATGCTGCTCGCAAAGCTGGATTCGTGAAGATGGCAAGTCACGCGGTGCAGGGCGTCATTGACCTCTCTGCGCCGATCTACCAGTCCGGAGGCGTCGTAGCTGCGTTGACCACACCCTACGTAAAGACCTCGCGCTCGCTATCGGAAGAGGAAACGGTGGCCACGATAGTGCTTGCAGCGCAGGAGATCTCCGAGGAACTTAGCCTCGGCAATCGTCCCCTCGCTTTGACCTAGTTTTGCCGAAAATCGTCAGCCTTCGCCCCACTTACCCCTAGAGCGATTCCCGACCCGTGTGTCTAGAGCAGCGCGAGCGCTCATTCGCTCGTTATTCCTGATCACTCATCTTGCCGCCGAGATTGCGCCGCCCGGCACAGAGCATTTCATGGCTCCGGTCTTGTATTTTCATATTTGATGTATTATTTTATTGGTGATAAGCATAAAAAGGAGCAGTGCGACAAGTACCGGCTCGGGTCACGTCGTGCTGTACGAATGGAAAGGCTGGCAAACGGGGACTCCATACAATGAACAGGCACACTGTTTTGCTGCTCATGGGCTGCGCATTTCTGGGTTGCACGCCTTCTGTCTACGCATCGATCGTTCCGCAGGCGGGTCCTAATCCGATTCCAATCAACCAAACATCGACGACCGACAATGTCCAAGTTCTGTTGGCCACGCTGGCCGAACGCACCAGCGATATCCAGGTGGTGGATCCGACCGAGGGCCGCAAGAACTTCAATATCGACAATTTCCTGACGGCGACCGATTATCTGGCTTGGACCATCACGGTACCCGCCGGCGCCAACTACCAGCCAACGGCTTTGGTCAGTGCCAACAACGGGCAACAATTGTCGCTGAGCGTCAACGGCTCGGCCGCTGCGTCGTTCACGGCTGACGGACAATGGGACCGCTTGGTCGGTGGCACCGTCTTTCTTCCGACGGGGACAAGCCGGTTGGTGTTGACTCGCACAGGCACGTTGAGCGGTGATGTCAATGTGAAATCTCTCGAGTTGCTCGAGTCGTCCGCGGTAAGTGCCTACAACTCGCGCGTGACCGCCGATCGGGCGAGCACGGCTTGGCTCAGTAAACTTCCTTACGGTCTGATGTTTCAGTACGGGGCATGGGGCTTTCCCAACAACGTCGGCTCCGCAAAGAGCCTCAATCAACAGGCGGCGGACTTCAATGTTCCCGCATTCGTGAGCATGGTCAAACAATCCGGGGCCGCTTACGTGATCTGGTCGATCAGTTGGTGGACCTACCACATGGACGCGCCGCTGACTTCGCCCAGCGCAATCGTCACAGCGGCAGGAGGTCCGACGAGCCCTGGCTTGGCTGCAACGACGGATCTGATCGGCACCGTGGCCGGCGCACTGCACGCCCAGGGGATACGGTTCATGCTTTATTACCATACGGGCGATGAGGATGGGGATTGGTGGCCCTACCAAGATTTCCCCACGAGCTTCTCGGCGACGGGCACCGGCGATCGAAGCACTTTCTTCGCCAACTGGCAAAGGGTGGTTGCCGAAATCGGCAATCGCTATGGCACCAATCTGGACGGTTTCTTGTTTGACGACGGCTGTATCTATTATCCCGCGACGTTCGAAGCCTTCGAGGCGAGCGCGCGTTCCGGGAATCCCAACCGACTGATCTCGTGGAACGGTTCGGTGGTTGGCGGCCTGCGTTACACCGACTTTCAAGATTTGAGCTTTGGCGAGGGCTCGCACGGAGAGGCGACCACCGGCAGCACGCCGGTCGGCGGCAACGGAATCTTCACCTCGGGCCCCGAAGTAGGACTATTGCAGCACAGCATGTTCATCATGGACGGCGATTGGGGCGTGCACACCCAGGGTGGCAATAAAATAAGTACCGGCATCGAGAGCAACGAATCGATTGGATGGGTGGCATCGGCCGGCAGCCGGGGTGTGCCGCTGAGCTTCGACTTGATGATGTATGAAGACGGGACGGTAGCCGACAGTGATTTGGCGATTCTGAACGACGTGCGGCAGAGCGTTTACTCGACCAGCGAAACGGTGCCCACAGGGACCGTGTTGGTCAATGACAATAGCTCCGCGATTACCTATGTCGGTTCCTGGTCCTATTCCACGAATCGCGGTGCCGGCGATTACGACAACGACGTTCATTACACTGCGGCCAATGGCAATTCGGTCAGCTACACGTTTACCGGTACGGGCGTCGATGTGCTCGGCCCCAAGAGCAACGCGAGCGGTCAATTCAATGTCTCGGTCGATGGCGCGTTGATTGGCAGCTTTAGCGAATTTGCCAATACCTACACGCCGCAATCGGTGATCTATAGCGCACGTCACCTCGCCCCCGGCACACACACCGTACAACTCGTCAAAGAGTCGAGCAGCTATTTTCAAGTCGACGCATTTCGCGTGGTTCCAAATTCGGTCGAGTTGAACGATACCAGCACGTCGATTGTCTATTCGGGAGCTTGGACCTATGCAAACAATCGCGGCGCCGGCGATTTTGACAACGACGTTCATTACACGCCCAACAATGGCGACTCGGTCAGCGTCACGTTCACCGGTACAGGGATCGACGTGATTGGCCCCATGTCATCGGCCGACGGCACGGCGAACGTGCAGCTGGATGGTGCGCAGATATCGACCATCACCGCGGTCTACTCGGGAACTTACGCACCACAGCAACACTACTGGGGCATCCGCAATCAAACACCGGGCACGCATACGCTCACCCTCACGAAGACGGGGGGCAGCTATTTACAGTTGGACGCGGTGACGATCTGGCCTTGATGCGGCAAGACGGGCTACCATCATTTCCGGCACTACGCTGAAAAGAGGATCGAACATGCCCCTCGCAAGAATTGACATCAGCAAAAATGCCTCGGACGAGCTCATTCGAATCGTGAGCGAGGCTGTTTACCGGGCGATGGTGGAGGTCGCCAATGTCCCGGCACACGACAAATTCCAAGTCATCAACCGTCACGCGGCTGACGAGATGATTTACCCGCAAGAGGGATATCTCGGCCTGAACTATACCCCTGGCCTCATCATCATCCAGGTGACCTGGGTGGGCGGCAGATCGACCGACGTGAAGAAAAAGTTCTATCGTCAGGTAGCCGATGAAATCCATGAGAGAGGCGGCGTCCGAAAACAGGATGTCTGGATCAATCTGGTGGAAACCGGCCGCGAGGATTGGTCGTTTGGAAATGGCGAGATGCAATACGCGCCGAAATGACTGTCGGTTTCAGTAGGCACCCTGACTCTGATCGTCGCGCAAATCGTCTGATATCGACGCAAATTCCTGGTGCGCCGCAAGTTCCTTCAGCATTCCCTGCATCGCGCCTAGGCTCGTGATTGCCACAATTACTTCGCACGTAATTGCCGACTTGCCGAACCCAACTTAAGGTTGCTCAACGAGGAATCAAAAGGAGGATTTATGCAAAGGCGAGATGTACTGCTTACGGCGATGGCAACCGGCATGATGGCAAGTGCTGCGAGCGCCGCGTCCGTTTCTCCGGAGAGGAAGGGTGCTCGACGCGAGACCAAAGTTCGCACGCCGGACGGCGTGGAGCTGTTTTGCCGCGACTGGGGCACGGGACCGGCGGTGGTTTTTACCCACAGCTGGGCGCTCACCAGTGCGATATGGAATTACCAGGTGCAGTTCCTAAGCAATCACGGCATTCGGTGCGTGACCTATGATCGGCGCGGACATGGTCGTTCGGATGCGCCGGCCGAGGGCCATGATTTGGACACCCTGGCAGATGACTTGGGGGCCGTCATCGACAGCCTCGAACAGCGAAAGGTTGTTCTCGTCGGGCATTCGATGGGCGGAAATGAAATTATCCGCTATGTCGGTCGCCACGGGACGGGAAAAGTCGCGAAAATTGCCTTACTGGCACCAACGACACCGTACATTCTACAGACGCCCGACAACCCGTACGGCGCACCTGCCGATTACTTCGAGCATACGCGGGCCCAATGGGAGACCGACTTCCCGAAATGGGTGCAGGACAATAAAGCTGCATTCTTCACGCCCGAGACCTCGGCTCCCATGATGGACTGGATCGTCACACTCATGCTCCAAATGCACATTCCCACCGCGATCGCCTGCAGCCGCGCAGTGGGAGGGACAGATTTGCGCCCCGATCTTGAAAAAATAAACCTGCCCGTTCTCATCCTGCACGGCGATCATGATGTCTCGGCTCCGCTGGAAATTACCGGTAGGCGGACGGCGGCCGGAATTCAGGGCGCGACACTCAAAGTGTACCCAGGAGCCCCTCACGGACTGTTTTTGACTCATATGGCGCAGGTCAATCAGGATCTTTTGGACTTCGTCGGCATCTGACCTCGGCAATTACCAGATGAGTAATTGAACCGATGCCGCCCGAGTGACACAGTGCGGGCACTGAAGTCAGGAGAGCCGAATGAGCACCCCCATCCCCGCATCCAATGACGCTCGCCCGCCGATTGCCCATTTGCTGAAGGGTTGGCGAACGACCAGAAAGATCTCGCAACTGGAGTTGTCGCTGACCGCCGGAGTCTCTCAGCGGCAGTTGAGCTTCATCGAATCCGGTCGGGCGCGTCCGGGTCGAGACACGGTCCTGAGTCTCGCCGAGGCGCTCGAAGTGCCGCTTCGGGAGCGCAACACCCTGCTTCAAGCCGCCGGCTTCTCCGCCGTCTACCCGATGCGCACCTTAGACGATCCCTTGTTGGCCGCCGTGCGTGATGCGCTCAACTTGCTCCTGGAGCGGCACGAGCCGAATCCGGCTTTATTGGTGGATCGACAGACCAATTTCCTCTCCGCCAACCGGGCGGCCCGCCTTGTATTCGGCCGGTACGGTGACCTCGAGGAGATTCTTCGCCGGTGTTGCGGGAACGGCTCGCCGAACCTACTGCGCCTCAGCTTTCACCCCGATGGCCTTCGGCCGCACATTCTCAATTGGACGGAAGTGGCGCCCATCATGCTGATGCGCGCGCGACAAGAGGCGGTCGCCAGCGGGAACGAAGCGCTGCTCAAGCTCTTGGACGAGGTCATGGCATATCCCGGCGTTGCCGACGCTTGCCACAAGACCCAGCCTGGCGCCAAGACTCAGCCGACGCTCACGCTGGATCTGGAGTGGGGTGAACGGCGACTGCGGCTATTCAGCATGTTCTCGAGCTTCGGTTGGCCGCAGGACTTGCTGACCGACGAGCTCCGCATCGAGAGCTTCTTCCCCGCCGATGCTGAATCGGCAAAGCTGCTCAACGAGCTGGCCGCTCGGGCTTGAGCCGGTTACGATAGCTGACTTGAAACAACAAGGCCGGGGAAGACCCGCGCTAACCCCGCGCACAGAGGGCCTTCGATGATCATCAACCGTTTGTTGCCGTCTATTCTTCTGATGATGGCACCGCTGATGGCCGCCCGTGCCGCGCTGCCCCGATTTCCACAGCCCTACGGCGACAGAATCGTATTCGTCGCCGACGGCAATGTGTGGTCGGTGCCGAAAACCGGCGGCACGGCCGTGCGGCTGACGAGCGCACCGGGCCAGGATATGTTCCCGCGGGTCTCGCCGGACGGCAAGTGGATCGCCTATACCGAGGCGGGCAGGGCAGGCACGGACATTTGGGCGATTCCTGCCGCGGGCGGCGCCGCGCGGCGCCTGACATTCCACCCGGCGACGGAAGCAGGCACCGGCGGTCGCCATGGGCCCGACAACATGGTGGTTACATGGACAGCGGACTCCCGGAGCATCGTCTATCTGTCGAAGCGGGATCAATGGAACAGTTGGATCCAAAATCTCTATGAAGTTCCCGTCGCGGGCGGAGCGCCGACTCCCTTGGAGATCGATAGCGCGGTCGGCTTGGCGACGTTTGGGCCCGATGGGCACAGCATCGCTTATAACCGCATCTTTCGAAACTTCCGAACCTGGAAGCGCTACAACGGCGGCCTCGCACAGCAGCTGTTCACTTACGATTTCAAAACACGTGAGCTCAAGCAACTGACGAACTGGTCGGGCACGAACACCTCGCCGATGTGGTACGGAAATCGGATTTATTATCTCTCGGATCAGGACGCACATCGTCGAGCCAACATCTGGGTCATGGATACGGACACCAAACAGGCGAGGGAAGTCACGCACTTCACGGACTACGATATCGATTTTCCCGCATTGGGCGGCGATGCAATTGCTTTCCAGCAGGGAGGCAAACTCTATCGGCTGGATCTGCCCGGTGAGCACGTCGAGGAGGTGCCCCTGAGCATACCGGACGACGGTCTACGCACTCGGGCCCATGTGGCCGACGTCAAAGGCGAAATCCGCTCAGTCGATCCGGCAGGCCAGGTGGACTTCGCGCTCGCGCCGAATGGTAAACGGACTTTGTTTTCCGCACGAGGCGATATATTCAGCGTACCGACCGAATATGGCGCGACGCGCAATCTGACCGGCACACAAGGCGCGGACGAAGACCATCCGGCGTGGTCGCCCGACGGCCGGACCATCGCCTACACCACCGATGCCGGCGGCGCACAACAAATTGCCGTGCGCCCTGCGGAAGGCGGACCGGAAAAGATCCTGACGTCTTTTGCGGAAGGCTATTTTTATGGGCCGTTATTCTCACCGGATGGGAAAACGCTGACATTCTCGGATGGCGCCCACCGACTCTGGATCGTCGGCACCAATGGCGGAAAGCCGAAACAAGTCGCGCAGGACAAACTCTCCGAAATCCACGACCAGGCATTCTCGCCGGACGGGCGCTGGCTCGCCTTCAGCCTGTCCGCGGTGGGCCGCCGGCGCGACCTCGTGCTATACGAATTGGCGACGGAAAAATTGACCCGTCTGGGAGACGGCAGTGGGATCGATTCGAACCCCGCATGGTCGCCCGATGGAAAGTATCTGTATTTCACATCGAGCCGCCACGAGAATCCCGTTGGATCGGACATTGAGTTCGATTTCGCGATCTTGAAGTCGACGGGAATCTACGCCATACCGCTGGCGCGGGACACGGCCTCTCCGGTGGCGCCAAAGTCGGACGAGGCGAGCAGCCCCCCGGACGAATCGGCGCGAGGGGATGAGGCGAAGCACGGGAAAGCCGGCAAGTCCGAAAGTGACGATGACAAGAAGGGCGATAAGCAAGCGCCGCCCCAACCCGTCGGTCCGATCAAGCCGATCCGGATCGACCTCGATGGCCTGATGGCGCGGGCGGTGGAACTGCCGATTGACGCGGCCAATATCAACCAATTCGATGTGCGCGCAGATCGCATTTATTATCTGACCCAGCCGCTGGGACTCATCGAGGGAACACTCAGCGGAGAGAAGACGGCGTTGCGCTTCTTCGATCTTAAAATGCGCAAATCCTCGCTGGTCACCGAGGACGTGGACGGCTATTCCCTGTCGCTCGATGGGTCGCGTGTGCTGATCAGGCACGAGAAGGATTACACCGTGCTCGCCACCAAGGCCGACGCCGCGAAGGACGCGGAGACCAAAAAAGCCCTGAAGCTCGATCATCTGCGCGAACAAGTGGACCCGGCCTTGGAATGGGCGGAGATGTTCGAAAATGCGTGGCGGCTCGAGCGGGACCTGTTCTATTCGCCGCTCATGAACGGCGAGGACTGGAAAGGTGTGCACGACAGTTACCGCAAGCTCCTGCCGCTCATGGGCTCGCGGGAGGATCTTAATTATTTGATCGGGCAGATGCTGGGCGAAATCAGCAATTCCCACACCTATGTCGGCGGCGGCGACGACGGCGACACCACGCCGCCGGCGCACAGTGCTCTGTTGGGAGTGGATTGGGCGCTCGACACCGCCTCCGGCCGCTACCGCTTCGCGACGATTTATCCGGGCGACAACACGCGCACCGATTATCGCAGTCAACTGGCTCAGCCCGGTCTCAACGTGAAGGCTGGGAATTATCTGCTGGCGGTCAACGGCGCCGAACTCCGGGCGCCGGCCGATCCGGACAGTCTCCTGCAACTTGCAGATGCCGACACGACCGTGGATCTCACAATTGCCGACAGCCCGGGCGGCGCGCCTCGTCACATCATCGTCACGCCCGTGACGAAGGAGCTGAGTCTGCGCGAGTCGGCTTGGATCGAGCACAATCGCGCCGTGGTCGACAAGCTGTCCGGGGGCCGAGTCGGCTATGTCTACATGTCGGATATGGAGCAGCTGGGACTGCAGCAGTTCGTGCGCCAATTCTATGCCCAGCTCGGAAAGCAAGCCTTGATCATGGACGACCGGTGGAATGGGGGCGGATTCATCGCACCCTTCGCTCTCGAGCGCTTGCGGCGCATGCTCGTGCAGCTCGCAACCAATCGTGAGTCCGCGATCACGACCGAGCCGCAGGAGGTCTTGAACGGCCCCAAGGTGGCGCTGCTCAATCATTGGTCGGCCTCTGACGGCGATATTTTCCCCTATCTCTTCCGTCTCTATGGTCTCGGCAAACTGGTCGGCACACGCTCCTGGGGCGGCGTGCGCGGAATCCGCGGCAACTGGCAATTGATGGACGGCGGATACATCACGATTCCCGAGGACGCGCTCTACACGCTCGATAGTCAGTGGGCCGTCGAGAACCGTGGAGTTGATCCGGACGTCGACATCGAGAACCTGCCAAAGGATTTGCTCGCCGGCCACGATGCACAGCTGGAGGCAGCCGTCGACCTGATGCTCAAGGCGATCGCAGGCAAGCCGGCCGGACTGCCGCCGCCACCGCCGCCGCTTCCTGCCTATCCGCCGGGTGGAATTGTGCAGCCGCAGCCGTAGCATTGCTTTGTTACGGATCCGCCACGCGGCTGATGCTTCGGCGCAACAATGCATTGCTCCGGTCCGCTGTCCGGTGATCGATGGCGTGCGCACCGTGGTGTGAACTGACAACTTGTTCCGCAGCGCGCGCTCGATCAGACTTGTAAGTCAGATCGCAAACCGCAGACCCGGCCAGATGCGATGGGGAGGTATTCGTGCGCGCTCGCCGTCCAAGCGCGAGTGTCAGTCAAGCGTTGATCGCATGTCTGGCGCTCTGCGGCAACTCGCCGACAATCCACGGCCAAGTCGCACCGCCGGCCCCCCTTTTCGTGGTCCACGGCACGGCGCGAAATTGCAGTTCCATCACGCAATTGGATAGTGCGCTGACCAGCAACTACCAGCCCTTCTTCGCAGGCTGGAGCGAACAGGACTACAGCGATGCCGTCGCCTGGTCCCAAGCGTGCGCGGACTTCGGTTGGCACGTACCGGGTCGTCCCAGGATCCCACTGTTGCAAGCACAGCACGACAAGGCACTGGGGCCGGTGCCGGCGCGAGTCGGCACACCAGCTGACAGCACATTGCAACGCCCGCGTAGCCCCATCGATACGGCGTTGTCGCGCGAGCTCCCGGTGCGGGCGCCGCTGGAATTGGCGGCTGACGGCTCCCCGGTGATCGGCAGCGACACGACGATTTTGTCCCATTACAAGGACACGCTCTTCGACATTGCCCGCCGCTACGGTCTCGGTTATGAGGAAATCGTGCGCGCCAACCCCGGCGTCGACATTTGGCTGCCAGGCGAGGGAACGCGCGTACTTCTACCCAGGCGCCGCATTCTGCCGCCCGGATCCCGGGAGGGCATTGTCGTGAACTTGCCGGAGCACCGGCTCTACTATTTTCCGAAACCCGCCAAGAACCAAGCGGCCCGGGTGATCACTTACCCCGTGAGCATTGGCAAGGACGGAGACACGACGCCCCTCGGGCAGACCCAAATCATAGAGAAAATCGAACATCCGTTCTGGGTTCCGACGAAATCCATCCGCGACGAACATGCCGCGAGCGGCGATCCGCTGCCGAGGGTGATCGGCCCAGGCCCGGACAATCCCATCGGGAATTTCAAAATGCGACTCGGCTTTGGTGACGGTACGTACGAAATCCACGGCACCAACAAACCGGCCTCGGTGGGAATGGCGGCAACGTATGGCTGCATCGGCATGTACCCTGAGGATCTCGCGGCGCTGTATGCACTGATTTCCGTCGGCACGCCGGTACGTCTCATCAACGTGCCCGTCAAGGTTGCGTGGAGCGCCGGCACTCTGCTCGTCGAAGCCCATCCGGCGATCGACGCTCACGGGCGAACGGTCGCGCTCACCTTCGACCAGGTAGAGGGTGTGCTGCACGAGGCGGCACAGGATGCCAAGGTCTCGATTCTGTGGGAGCGTGCGCGGTACGCTCTCAAGCGGGCCGACGGAGTCATCGCCACCGTCGGCACCCGACTATAGGCTGTCCACTCCAACATAATAGATACGCAAGTCGTATGTATCGAAGCTCATACCGCTGCGCCGGAAGCTGCGGTAAAGGCGGCCAGTGAATCCATGTAGTCCCGCCAATGCACGATCTTGCGATTTTCGATGGTCACGACCGAGATGAAGCGGTTGTCGTACGCCTTCCCGGTGCGGATCTTTTTTCCATGCACCTCGTATTCGAGGATCAGGACCCCTGGCTCCTGCGAACGATGCACGATGAGCGCATCCCCGCTGTGCAGAATGGTGCTGTCTCCGTAACCGGAGTAGAGCGCCATCAGTGCGTCGCGCCCCACGATCTTGGTAGGGAAGCCAGGGAATACATATCGATATTCGAATACCGCGTCGTCGGCGACCGCTTCGAAGTAGTGATCACCATCGACCGCTCCGGCCAGCCCCTGCATGACGATGTCGAAGAAAGGGTCGAGCGCCGCGAACGCAGCGTATTTGGAATTGGTCATGAGTCAACTCTTGAGTAAGTTTGGGGCTTTGCAAATTGTCCCTCTCGATGGTAGTCCCTGCAAATTCTTTTCCGAACATCGGATTGTCGAGACGCACAAACCGACAATACGGGCAACGCTGACTGACCGATGATGGGGCGTGTTTGGCGATCATCTGGCTGATGCCGACGCCCTGGTCGAGCGGCTGCAATCTTTCGAGGTGGCCTGCGCCTAATATGAACAGTCTTTCCGGAAAGACTGCGCTGGTAACCGGCGCATCACGCGGCATCGGTCGCGCCGCGGCGCTGGCGCTCGGCAGAGCGGGGGCGCAGATCGTGATCCATTACTCGAACAGCGAAAAGGAGGCTGATGCCGTCGTCGAAGAGGTCCGCGCCGTGGGCGGCCGCGCCGAGAAGGCCCACGCCGATCTTGCCGCAGCGAACGGGGCGCACGGGCTCGCGAAGCAAGTGCGCGCGATGTTGGGTGAGCGGCTGGACATACTCGTAGCCAATGCCGGGATATCGAAGGCCGCGCCAATCGAGGACACGAGCGTCGAGGACTTCGATCGGCTATATGCGGTGAACGTTCGCGCACCCTATTTTCTCGTGCAGCAACTTTTGCCGAGTCTCCATCAGGACAGCAGCGTGATCTTTATTTCATCCCTGGCGGCGCGCGCGGCGGTAGCCAACCTTTCCGCCTATGCGGCGACGAAGGGTGCGATTTCAACCCTGGTCCGCTACTTTGCATCCGCGCTCGGCCCGAGCGGCATTCGCGTGAACGCCATCGCTCCGGGAGTGGTGGATACCGACATGTCGAGTTTCACGAAGACCGACGCCGGCCGGGAAGCCACCCTCAACATTCAGGCACTCAAGCGTATTGCGCAGCCCGACGATATCGCGGGCGTCGTCGCTTTCTTAGCCTCGGACGACGCGCGCTGGATCAGCGGCGATATCATCCAGGTAGACGGAGGTTCGAGGCTTTGAGCCGGAGATATTAGAAGTGCGTAGTGAGCGTCAGAGTCGCCGTGCGCGGCGGGGCGGCGGTCACGGTTCTGATGAGATTGGAATCGAGCGCCTGGCCCGAGAGCGGCGCGAACACGTTGAAGAGGTTCTGGATATGCAGGCCGAGCGTCCATTGTTTGCGTTGCTCGAGGAGCACATGCAGCGAGGTCAGATTCGAGGCACCCACCATAAAGTAGGCCGGACTCTGCATGGGCGTGACCGATGGTCGGCTCGACTGATAGGTGTAATCGATGCGCCCTGAGAGACTCAGCGGACCCGTCAGGGGGGTGCGGTAGAGTGCGCTGGCGTTTGCCGTCCATTTCGGAACGCCGCCGAGCCGTTCGCCCTCATAGAGCTGCATGCTGGCGTCGTTTGAAGCGGGCTGCGGTCCGATCAAATGTGCATTCGCGAAGGAGCCGCCCAGGCTCACTTCGAATCGATCGGTGAGGTGGGCGTCGATTTCGGATTCGAAACCGTCGGATCGTGCCGAGCCCGCGTTCACGATGTAGCTGAAAAGCGAGGTAGGCACCAATTGCTGCAATTGGCTCCAGTCGATGCGAAAGACATCGCCCGTGATCATGAAGCGGCCGTCGTCGGCACCCGCCTTCCAGCCAAATTCGTAGTCCCATACCGAATCGGATTTGTAGGGTGGTGCCGTCTCGGTGAATCCCCCCGGATAGTTGGGGCCCCCGGCGCGAAACCCTTGAGCTGCCTCGACGTAGAGAAGGAGATCCGGCGTGAGCTTCTTCGAGAGCTGAAATTTCTTGAAGAGCGCGCTTTCGCCGAACGACTGGAAGGGCTCCGCACCTACCGGCGCACCTGGGAAGAACTGCTGATCGATAACCTGCTTATCCGAGCGGTATGAATGAAACCAGCGCAAACCGACCGTCGCTTCGAGACCGTGGAAGACATCGTAGGTGCCCTCGGCATACAGTGCGTATTGATTGAATTGATCGTAGTTCGTGCGCGCGAACAGTCGATCATCGGCGATGCCGTTAGCAGGATCGATGTCGATGTAACCATCGGCGTCGGCTGCCGCGACCTGGCCGTGGCGATAGGTCGCGGCGCGCTGAATGAAGGCGCCCGTGGTCCATTGGAGCCGTCCCCTGCTCTTCGAGACAAGGCGCAGCTCGCCTGATGAGGCCATCACGCCTTCGTGCGCGTAAGAGACGGCCGGGACGATCGGCGGTCCGAAGCAACTCACGTTCCATGTGAACTCGGTACAGCCGAAGAGACTCAGGAGGTAGCGAGTCGTATCGAGGCTCTGGTCCGCGACGCGGTTCTGGTACGAGCCGGTTGCGACGAAGCTCGCCCAGCCCAAATCGTAGGTCGAAATGAGATTCGCCATCGCGGACTCATCATCCCACGGGGTTCGCACGAACGCGGCGGACACATAAGGATTATCTGGTTGCGCGAACGAGGGGTAAGTCTCGAAAGAATCACCGGTCTGCAGCTTCTGGTAGTAGAACATGCTCGTGATGTTCCATCGGTCGCTCGCCGCAAGCGTGACCGAGAGTCGCGATCCCCAGGTGTGCTCGAAGTTCTGGTTCTGGCCGGACGGTTGTCTCAGGGCGAATTCGCTGCGCTCGAGGTTATCGATCCACCCCCCCTGATGGCGGTCGTAGAAGGTGAGGCGGACCGCAACCCGGTCGAGGACGATTGGTACGTTGAGCATCCCGCTTACGCCCCAGGATGGCGCCCCGCCGTCCGTGAGCCCCCCCTCAGCCTCGGTGGTCGCCGAGAACGCGGAGAGATCCGGTCGCTTGGAAATAATGCGGATTGCCCCACCCATTGAACCGTTGCCGTAGAGCGTGCCTTGCGGTCCGCGCAGGACTTCGATGCGCTCGACGTCCCAGAGCTTGATGTCGGGTTGGTCGCTGCCTGTGTCGAGGCTTGCGCCCGGCAGCCCGCTGATCGGAATCTCGTCGTAGTAGAGCGCCACCTCCGGTTCGCCCGCGGCTTGCAAGCCACGCAGCGCATAGCGCTTCTCGCCGGGACCGGAGTCGATCGCCGTGAGACCGGGGACGAGCCGCGCGTAATCCGCGAAGCTGTCCGCATTGGTCACTGAGAGCGTCTCGGGTCCGATCACAGTCATACTGATCGGTGTATCGGCGAGCTTGGTCTCGCGCTTGGTGGCGGTGACGACGACGCTCTCGAGCGTGGAATCCCCGTCTTCGGCCCTCGCCGAGCCCGGCGGGACCGAAAGGACGATCGAGGCGAGGAGAGTCGCCGGCGCGGCGCCGTGGAGCGTTCGAATCCGAGGCACGCGCTACTCCCGTGGATATCCTGACCCCGAAGCACGCCATGATCACGGAGCAGGCTGTTAAGAGTCGTGTATTTTCGTTAAGCGCCCACGCGGCCAAGGCGCTTCGACGCGCACGTGTGGCCAATTCCCGGCAAGGTTTGACAAGGGGGGAATGCGACGGTTAAGGTCGGCTTCGCGAACAACAGATCACGCCAACATGACTCAACCCGACGACCGGCGCAGGGGGAGCATCCCCGCAGTCCGCTTTGGGCAGTTTCAGCTCGACGTAACGCGGCGCCAGCTGCTCGAGTCGGGACGGCCGGTCAGGCTCGGGACGCGAGCCATCGACATCCTGTCCCTGCTCGTCGAACGGGCGGGCGAACTCGTCAGCAAGGAAGATCTGATGGCCCGCGTGTGGCCGAGGACAGTGGTCGAGGAGATCAACCTGCGGGTGCACGTAGCCGCCTTGCGCCGAGCGCTCGGCGATGGTCAGGCGGGTAATCGATTCATCGTCAATGCGGCAGGCCGCGGCTACTCGTTCGTCGCGCCGCTCGTCGCCGTCAAGCATCGCGCGTCGCCCATCGCATCCCACCATCGCGCGCAGCCTATCGCGGCGCAAGCGGCGCACAATTTGCCGACGACTCTGACACGCATGGTGGGAAGGGCGGTCGAGGTCGAATCGCTCGTGCGTCTGGTCAAATCGCAGCGCCTTTTGACCATCGTCGGAGCGGGCGGGGTGGGAAAGACCACCGTCGCGCTCGCGGTCGCGCTCGAGTTTCTCGAGGCGTTTCACGACGGCGTGCACTTCGTCGATCTCGCCGCCATTCCGGCCGAGGCGGCGCTCGCCGGGGCGTTCGCAGCGGCGCTCGGCGTGTCGGTGTCCGAGGCACTGCCCGCACGGGACTTGATCGATTTTCTTAAGGACAAGAGACTCCTGCTACTCGTCGACAACTGCGAGCACTTGATTGCGGGCGTCGCGCGGCTGATCGAGGCGCTCCTCAAGGCCGCGCCGGGCCTTCGGGTGCTCGCGACGAGCCGCGAGCCCTTGAGCGCGGAGGGGGAATGGCAATACCGGCTCGCACCCCTCTCCGTTCCGGCGGAGGAGCCACGGCTCAACGCCACCGAGGCGCGCGAGCACTCCGCGGTGCAGCTCTTTGTCGAGCGAGCAATGACCGGCGAGCACACCTTCGAGCTGAACGACGCAAATGTGGCGCTGGTCGCAAGCATCTGCCGCACCCTCGACGGACTGCCGCTCGCCATCGAGCTGGCCGCCGCCGGTATGGCGGTCTTGGGTCTCAAGGAACTCGCGGTGCGGGTGCATGATCAAGTCTTGCGCGGCACTTCGGGACGCCGCACCGCCGCGTTGCGGCATCAGACCTTGCGGGCGACGCTCGACTGGAGCTATGAGCTTCTCGGCGGGGCGGAACAGGTCGCATTCCAGCGCCTTGCGGTGTTCAACGGCCCGTTCGCGATGGACTCGGCGGCCGGATTGGTTGCGCACGGCGACATCGCCGTCCAGGAGGCCGTCGGTGCGGTCATGGGGCTTGCCGAAAAATCGCTCATCGTCACCGACGCCGGTGGCACGATGCTGCGCCATCGCTACCTCAACACGGTTCGCGCCTACGCGTTCGAGAAGCTGCGCGCGAGCGAGGACTTCATCTCGATCCAGCGCTGGCATGCTGAGCAGGTCCTGAAGCTCATGCGTCAAGCCGAACTGGGCTGGGAGTCGCTGGATCGGGCAGAGTGGATCGCGGCCTACGGATACGCCATCGACGATGTCAGGGCCGCACTCGATTGGGCATTCTCTTCAGAGGGGGATGCAATGCTCGGCGCTTCGCTCACCTCGATCTCGGTGCCGTTCGGCCTTCAGCTCGGGCGCATCGAGGAGTTTCGCGCGCGTGTCGAGCATGCACTTTACTCGCTCAGGATCTCCCCCACGCCTCAGCTCGAGATCGAGTCGCGGCTCCGCGATACGCTGTCGATGCTCACGAGCAACTTGCAGAGGACCCAACCGGCCGAGGCGGCCGCGGAGGCGGTGCGACCCGATCCCGTCGAGGGCATCGGCTCGCCGAAGGACCGGATCTCGCCGCTCCTGCGCAAGGCGGTGTTCCAGATCGAAGGCGGCGATTACGAGGGGGCGGTCAAGACGGCCGCTCGGATGGGCGCCGTCGCGCAGAAGGCGGACGATCCGCTCGCGGTGCTGACAGCCAATCGCGTGGCGGCGCAGGCCCATCATTTCTGCGGCAATCACGCCGAGGCGCGCGCCTTTGCGGAGCGGGTCCTCGACCATCCGGCGAAGTCGATTCCAGTGGCGTACGTTCCAGTGCAGACGGATCGTCGCGTGTGGATGCGCATTGTGCTTGCGCGCACGGCGTGGATCGAGGCGCAGCTCGAGGAGGCACGACGGTTTACCGCCGAGGCGCTCGAACTCGCGCTCGCCGATAGCCCGTTCGCACTGTGCCAGGTGCTTGCTTTTGCGGCATGCCCGATTTCGCTCTGGAACGGCGAACTCGAACCCGCGCGCGAGCACGTCCGAACGCTGATGGCCGAGACGCGCCGCTACCGGCTCAACAACTGGAAGGCGTACGGAGAGTGGTACCAAGCGGCGATCGACGCCGGGCTCGATCCGCCCCTGGAGGGCCAGAGGGCAACCCGCCCGTCGAGCGAGCTCGCGACAGCGAGCGGCCTTCTCCTCGACACGGTGCTATCAATCAATCCCTGGATCGCGGGCGTGGACCCACAAGACCTTGGCGCGATCGGCTGGGCGGCGCCGGAGAGGCTGCGCGTGCAGGGCGAATTCCTGCTCCGCGAGCAGACGGAGGATGCCGCGAGGCGAGCGGAGAGCCTGTTTCTTCAAGCCCTCGCGCATGCCGAGAAGCAGCGCGCGCTCGCCTGGCGGCTGCGCGCCGCGATCTCGCTGGGTACGCTTTTGGCCAAGCAGGGACGCATCAGCCACGCGCGAACGCTCATGGGCGATGTCTTGAACCGCTGCTCCGCAGGATCCGAAAGCCGTGATCTCAAGCGAGCGCGAGCGCTTCTCGAGAGCTTCTCCTCCGGCGGATGAGGCGATGAGCGCCGCGCGCCTCGACGGCCTGCCTTTGAAGGCCCTGCATGTGGCCATCGCGTGCGCCGCCGCCGTGGGTTTTGGCATCGATCTGCTGGAAGTGTCGGTGAGCAACGCGCTCGCGGCTGTCTTCTCCGCGCCGCCCCACGCCCTCACGAGCGGGATGCTATCGCTGCTGCTCGCCTCGGTCTATTTAGGCGCGGTGATAGGAGCGCCGCTCGTGGGCCTGCTTGCGGATCGCGTGGGCCTGAAGCGAGCTCTCACCGGAATGCTTCTCTGGATGGGGCTCATGTCGGCACTCGCCGCAGCCCGTCCCGATCCGCTCTGGTTCTCATCGTTTCGCTTCCTATCGGGCATCGCGCTCGGCGCCTATCCGCCGCTGATGATCGCCTACCTCACGGCGATCGCGCCGCCGCGCCATCGCGGAGTCCTCATCTTCTGGGTCTGCGGTCTCGCCTATCTCGCACCACCGCTCGGCGTGCTGTTGATTCGCTGGCTGACCCCTCGGCACCCGCTTGGTATCGAGGGATGGCGCTGGCCGTTTCTCCTCGCCGGCGCGGCGGCGATGCTGGTCGGCGTCGTCTTCTGGCGGCTCCCGGAATCGCCGCGCTGGCTTCTTCAGACAGGGCGCTTCGTCCTCGCCGAGCGTGTGCTCAGCAGATTCGAACGCTCTCGCACCTTGCTCGCCCTCGACGGTTGGTTCCAACGCAGGAGCGGTGCTCCCGAAGCGGCGCATCAGAGAGCGCCGAATCATGCGACGGCAAAGCTGTTCGCATTCACCTTGGTCCTTTATGCGCTTCACCCGTGGGCGGCCTCGACATTCCCGCTGCTCACCGGGCCGATGCTTTTAAAGCGTGGCCGCGATCTCAACGATGCGTTGCTGTACGTCGCGATCGCAACCTTCGGTCCCGCGGTGAGCACATTCGTCGCGGGCATTTGGATCGATCGTGTCGAGCGGCGGATGGCGCTGATCGGGACTTGCGCGCTCATGGGCCTCGCACTCGGCGCGTTCTTCGACTTCGATGCGGGTGTGATTCTTGCGGCGGCGGTCATCGCCTATGCGGTCGGCGTCGCGATCTATACGCCGACCATGACCGTGTACGGCGCGGAAATGTTTCCGATTCAGCGCCGAGCCTCCGCGACGGGTATCGCATGGGCCGGCAATCGGATCTCCGCGGTCCTGGTGCCGATCTTGATGCTGCCCTGGTTCGCGAAGGATGGGGCTAGGATTGTCGCGATCGTGGCGAGCGCGGCGCTCCTCGCGACGGTGGCACTCATCGTCTGTTTCGGCCCGAAGGATGCGGTCACACTGCGGGGACACGATCCGCGCTGAGCAGATGTGCGATTGCGGGATGGATCGCAGGCGCTAACGCGAATTTACGCTCATTAACAGCTTTTCCGGTTAGAACTCCATGCAGCGAGACGCCACATTGGAGAGTCGAACATGGAACAGAGCTTGTCCGGACCCGTTCAACGCGTCTTCGCGCGCCCGGCATCGCCGGCGAACATACACCCCGGCGACGCGCACCGGGCGCCCCGCTTTGGCTCGATTACCGGTATGTCCCCCAATGCAGATTCGCAGGCTTCGGATTTGGCGCGAGTAGCGTCGCTTGATGTACTGCGCGACGTTGTCATCGAGCTGATCCAAGCCATGAACAGCGTGTTGAACGAAGAGGTCGAGTCGGCCCTGGGCCGCGTGCAACGGTCCGCGGCGCTGCTCAATGTCAGCTCGCACTTGCCGGAATTCAACGCAATCACGAAGATCGCGGGCCACGTTGCGCGCGGAGGACTCGCGCCTTGGCAAGCTCGGATCGTCAAGACGCATATCGAAACGCACCTCGGCGGGAGGCTGCGGACCAAGGATCTGGCGCGCTTAGTCCGGTTGAGCCCATTTTACTTTTGTCGCGTATTTCGTGTCAGCTTCGGCCATTCCCCTCACACATACGTTATGCGGCGACGGGTCGAATGCGCGCAGGAACTAATGCTAAGCACGAATCTGGCGTTGGGTCAGATTGGTTTGGACTGCGGATTCGCGGATCAAGCGCACTTTACCAAGATGTTTCGACGACTTTGCGGCGCGAGCCCCGGAGAGTGGCGTCGGACGCGTGCGGGTGCAACGAATGCGCCGATACCGCCGGCTGAAACATGAAAGAAGTCGCGTCGCGGCCGATGACACACGTCGCGACCTCGATTTTTGCGACGCTATTGACATCCACCACGATCGCTCAAGTGGCAGCGGGGGCTGCCAGTGGAACGTCGGCAGATGATTCCCAGGGTTCTGAAATCCCGGACATTGTCGTTACGGCACGTAAGACGACCGAGCGATTACAAGATACCCCGATGAGCGTCGTGGTAATTGGCGCGGACACTATTGAGAAGACCAGCGCGACGACACTGCAAGACCTTGGAAGAGAAGCGCCGGGGCTCAATATCGTTTCCGCGGCGCCCGGCCAAAACCAGGTGATCTTGCGTGGCCTGTCCGGCAACAACACAGTCGGCTTTTATCTCGATGACACGCCGCTCTCGATCGGCATTGGCAATGCGGTACAGCCGGCCAATTTTGACATGGATCCGGCCCTCTTTGATTTGGATCGAGTCGAAGTGTTGCGTGGGGCGCAGGGCTCGCTGTACGGCGCAAGCTCCTTTGGCGGAACGGTC
>Ga0210398_10000383_pt1 | contig 52028 bp, 35 predicted proteins | sample IncBWC4OmetaG_FD_161047 | JGI IMG/M metagenome (GOLD analysis project Ga0210398, IMG submission 161047) | Forest soil microbial communities from Barre Woods Harvard Forest LTER site, Petersham, Massachusetts, United States - Inc-BW-C-4-O | ecosystem: Environmental > Terrestrial > Soil >...
CGCGGCGCTAGACCGGTTAGCGGCGCTGAACCCGGCGATTGTTGTCGCCGGTCACAAGAAGCCTGGCGCGCCCGACTCTCCCTCGACGATCCAAGACACCAAGCGTTACCTGCAGGACTTCGATCGGGTGCAGAAAACCGCGACGTCCGACCAGGAGCTGTTCGATCAGATGACGGAGCTGTACCCGCATTGGGTGGCCAATCAGTCGTGGTTGATGTTCGGATTCCCGCAGCCATAAGCCACATCAACCCCTGATGCGAATGTTTCCTCGCGCATGGTGGGAGGTTGTCCCTCTGCCGGCAAGTTGACGGATGACGGCCTTACTGGACAACTGGTCGCAAACGATACCAAAGTATCGTGCGATACCTTGGTCCAATTGTTTTGGCTTTTCTCGTCAGGCTTAATCGATAGCAGGTATGAATGCGAAGGAACCGGAACGAACGGATGAGCACTGTTTATCGAAATTGGAGGCGTCAATGAGCAGCGTACAAATCGAACAAAAAAGCTATGAGATGCCCCCGCGCGAGGGGATCAGCATCGCGCAGTTTCTCACCGTCGCCGACATCGGGCGATCGGCCCGCTACTACGAAAAGGTCTTCGGCGCTCGCATTCTGAGTTTGGGTGACGGCAACGCGCCTGGGTACCTCCAGCTTGCGAATATCTGGATGATTCTGAACGTTGGAGGCGGGCCGACCCCCGATAAGCCGACGGTAACGCTTAGCGTCCCCGACCCTAATCACATCAACAGCTTTATGAATTTCCGCGTTGCGGATATTCAGGCGTGCTATGAACTATGGAAGAGTCGAGGGGCCGAGTTCATCACGGAGCCAATTCCCAAGTACGGCGAGATACGCTGCTACATCCGCGATCCTGACGGTTACATCATCGAAGTCGGACAGAGCACCGATCTCACCTACGGTTAACGCTCGGCCCGCGTGGGATGCGGATTTGCAGCGCACGAGCCTCAGGTCGTTGCTCGACTCGCGGGTCGTGGTGGGCGCTCAATCGGTTCGGGACGCCGACAGCTACCGAGCTTCAGTCGAGCAGCGACTTGTTCTTCCCGTTGCTGGCCTTGCCCGGTGCACAAGCGCGCCGTGCCAAGGTCCGCAATATCGGTTACGGCGTTCCGAGCGACTTCGAATTGAACTTCGGCCGGTACCTGCCGACGCTCGGGCGGGCGGACGACGATGACACGGATAGGCAGCCCGGCTGATCGTCGCCCTGGATTTCTGAACCCGGCACCGCCGAAAGTACTAAGGAGACAAGCATGGAAGACAATACACTGGTACAGTCGGGCGCATCCGGCAGCCCCGGAGGTGGCATGACGTGCGGTCGGAAATCCCGAAGAACCCCAGGATATGACGGCGTGTCTTTCGCCCCTCTGGGGCTCCCGGGATTTCTCGCGCCACGGTCCCACGGCTCTCGCCGTGGGCTAAGATCTTTCGGCCCTCCAGGCCTTTCGGTTCCCCGCATCTGAGTCGAACCCCACGCCAGCGTGTGCCAGTTCACCAAAGCGTCAACCGAAGACCGTAGCCCACGGTCAGGAAAGCGCTGACCGCGGCGACCTGTCATTCTCATAGGTGTTGACAGCCTACCGGTAGGCAGGTGTAGAATTCAGATGTTGGGAGCCAACATGTCTGAAAGCAAAACGGAAGTCCCTTACGGAACGCTGGACCTCTTGATTCTCAAAACACTGGATACCATGGGACCGATGCACGGCTACCGCATCGCCAGGAGAATCGAGCAGGTTGCCGAGAACCTCCTGCGGTTGAACCAGGGGTCGATTTATCCTGCCCTTATACGCCTTGAGCAGCAGGGATGGATCGGCACCCAATGGGGAATCTCGGAGACCAAACGCAAGGTGAAGTTCTATTCACTGACCCGGGCAGGGCTCAAGCAACTCAGCATCGAAGTTGCGAACTGGGAAAGGGCGACGGCCCTGGTGGCCAGGTTCCTGGAGGTTGAACCGTGAAACTGCGCGCGGCAATCGCTCGCCTGCAGGCGCTGTTCCGGAGGCGGAAACTCGATCGGGAGCTGGACGATGAGATTCTGGCTCACCTCGAGTTGGCCGAGCACGACGCCGTCGCCGCGGGCCTCGAACCGGAAGAAGCGCGCGAAGCGGCCCGGCGCAATTTCGGAGGAATCGAGCAGATGAAGGAAAATCACCGCGATCGCCGCAGCGTCCGCTGGCTGTCGAATCTGCAGAGAGACTTCCGTTATGGGCTGGGTTCGCTCGGGCGGGATCCCGGATTCGCCGCGGTCGCCATCGGATTGCTAGCTCTCGGCATCGGCGCCAACTCAGCGATGTTCAGTATCGTTGACGCGGTCCTGCTGAAGCCCCTTCCTTTCTCCGAGCCGGAACGCCTGGTCAGGGTGTGGGAATCCCCTCCCGGCGGGCGCAACGGCACCACCACCCTGACGTTTCTGGACTGGAAGCGGCAAACCGATATCTTCGAGGCGTTGTCGGTCGAGGCCTCTACCCGGGCCGCCGTGACGACTGACGGCGATGCGGCACGCGTTTCGGGCAAGGAAGTGTCAGCCGATTACTTTCAGGTGTTCGGCGTGAAGCCGCAAATCGGGCGGACCTTCGCAGCGGGCGAAGATCAGCCGGGAGCGTCCCCGGTGGTGGTGCTGAGCCACAGGTTCTGGCGAACCCAATTCGGTGGCGACCCTGGCGTTCTGGAACGCGATTTGATGCTCGACGGTGTACCCCACAGGATCATCGGGGTGCTGCCCGCGGGCGCCTTCGATCGCGACGAAGCTGTGTTCTGGAAGCCGTTGATCTTTGCGCCGGCCCAACTGAATCGCGGCCAGCATTGGCTGAACCCGATCGGGCGGCTGCGCGCCGGGGTGAGCATCGAGCAGGCGCAATCCCGGATGACCGCGTTGCGAGCCACTCTCAATGATGTCATTTACCAGAAGGACTGGGGCTTCGCGGTCGACCCGTTCGCAAAGCAATTGGTAGGGGATACCTTACGCCGCTCGATCTACCTGGCGTTTGGAGCGGTTCTGGTGGTCCTGCTCATCGCCTGCGCGAATGTGGCGAACCTGGCGCTGGCCAAAGGAGCGACCCGGCGGAAGGAGATGGCGATCCGGGCCGCTCTCGGGGCCGGCCGCGCCCGTTTAATCGCGCAGTTGGTTACCGAGAGCCTGGTGTTGTGTCTTCTGGGAGGCGTGACGGGTGTCGCCTTGGGCGCATTGATGCTTCGTGCCGCAGCTCCGCTCGTGGCGGCATCGCTGCCGTTTACAGCCGATCTCAGCATGGATCTGCGCGTTCTTGGATTCGCGGCGGCGGCCGTGATGGCTGTTCTGATCCTCACGGGCCTGCTTCCTTCCTTGCAGACTTCCTTCGGCAAGCTGTCGGACGCCATGAACCAGGGGGCGCGTGGATCGTCCGGGTCGGGCGCGGCGGTGCGCCGGACCATCGTGATCGGCGAAGTTGCGGCGTCGCTGGTGCTGATCTGCGGCGCGGCGCTCCTGTTCAAGAGCCTGGCAAAACTCCAGCAGGTCGATGCCGGCGTGCGGATCGACCACGTCATCACCATGTCCGCCGATCTTCCCATGGCGGCATACCCGTCCCCGGCCAGCGCGACGACGTTTTATGAAGCGGTGGTTCAACGGCTCCAGGCCGTACCCGGAGTCGAGCGCGCATCCGTCTCGCAGGGTTTGCCTCTTCAAGGGGTGCAGTGGGGCGAGTATTTGAGCGTGCCCGGAGTGCGGAATTCTCTCACGGCTCGTGTGAAGATGGTCGATCCGTGGTACTTCGGCGCGATGCAGATTCCAATCGAGGCCGGGCGAGGAATTGAAAGCCGGGATCGCGTGGGCGCCCCACCCGTGGTGGTGATCAATCAGGAGCTGGCGGGGGCATTGTCGAAAACATTCGGAATCGCAAATCCCGTGGGGCGAACCGTCGGCCTCGATGTGCCTGGCTACGGCCCCATCCCGGAGTCGCAGGTGAACCCGCAGATCGTGGGGGTGATTCGCAGCGAGCGCACAGCCGGATTGCAGGCGCCGCCGGAACTGGTGGCCTATGTTCCTTTCGCCCAGGCCCCACGGCAGGACATCAACCTGGTGGTTCGCACCCGGACCGAGCCGGCGGCGGCCATGCCCGGCATCCGGGAGGCCGTGCGCGAAATCGATCCGAACCTTCCCCTGGGCGACGTGAGGACTATGGAAGAGGTCAAGGAGCAGAGCATGCTCTGGGCGAGGCAGCCCACCTGGGTAGTGGGCGCCTTTGCCGGGGTCGCGGCTCTGCTGGCCGCGCTCGGGCTCTACGGCGTCCTGGCCCACGCGGTCACGCAGCGACGCCGCGAGATCGGGATCCGCATGGCGCTGGGGGCGCGTCCGGGCGACGTGTTGTCGCACATCTTGCGCAGCGCCTTTTCGATGCTCCTCGTGGGGTTTGCCGCCGGACTGGCGGGAGCCTTTGCGCTGACGCGGGTCCTCAAGACTCTCTTGTTCGAGGTCTCTGCGCTCGACCCGTCAGCACTCGCCGTCGCCTGTGTGCTGATGGCCCTCGTCGGCATGCTGGCGGCCTGGATTCCGGCAAGCCGGGCGGCCCGCGTGGATCCAATGGCCGTGCTGCGCGACGAAGGCTGATTGGGATGCAGGGTCGGCTAGCGTACGCGCCAAACAGACCTTTGAACGCAATCTGCGGCTGACACGCTTGATGTGCTTCGGGATGCTTACGATGAGGCTCTCAAGACCCGGCCCCCTCAGACTGATGATTTCAGCCCCCTTTTATCCCGGTGCTGACATTGATCACTGGATCAGCCGAAAAGGCGCGCCTACGTAGGCACCGACGCAGGGGTCTCGGACGGCAATTCAGCTCGAACGGTTGTTCCCCGCTCGTCCGATTCGATAACGAGTTCCCCGCCGAGCAGCCGGACGCGCTCTGTCATGCCGCGAATGCCGACCCCGAGCTTCGCCGGGCTATGCAGGATCTCCGCCGGAATGCCGCAGCCTTGATCTCTGATTTCGAGCCGGATGCGCCCGGGGTCCGGAACGGCCCGGATGTAGGCTGTGTTGCTGCCGGAGTGCCGGTGAATGTTCGCGAGCGCTTCCTGCGTGATACGAAAAAGGGCGGTTTCAATATCCGAGCTGAAACGCGGCAACCCCTCCGGAATGTCGGTCGTCACGGTGATCCCGCTTCGCCGGCCGAAGCCTTCAGCGTAGGATCGGATGGCGGATTCCAGGCCGGCTTCATCGAGAATCGGCGGGTGCAGCAGATGGCTCACCGTGCGGATCTCGGTGCCGCATCGATCGACCAGGTCCGTCAGTTCGGAGAGTGACTCCTGCAAGACGTGATCCTGCGGCACGAGGTCCTGCATCAGGGCAAGCTGTAATTGCATGGAAGCGAGCACCTGGGATGTGCCGTCGTGAAACTCGCGGGCCAAACGGCGCCGCTCCTGATCCTCCGCGCGCAGGAGACGGCCGGAGAGATCGCGCAGGGCCTCCTCGGCCTTCTTGCGCTCCGTGACGTCCCGGGTGACCTTCGAGAAGCCTTTCAGATTGCCACGGTCGTCGCGAAGGGCCGTGATCACGACGCTCGCCCAGAAGCGAGAGCCGTCCTTCCTGACGCGCCAACCCTCATCCGCAAACCGCCCTTCAGTGGCGGCGATCCTCAATCCGCTCTCGGGCTTGCCGGCCCCGACGTCTTCAACCGGATAAAACACCGAAACGTGTCTTCCGACGATTTCGTCCGACCGATAGCCCGCGATTCGCTCGGCTCCGAGATTCCAACTGAGAATGTTGCCTTCCGGGCCCAGCATCAGAATCGCGTAATCTCTGACCTCACGGACGAGCAACCGAAAGCGCTCCTCGCTCTCCCGCAGACTGGCTTCGGCCCGCTTGCGCTCCGTGATGTCGCGAACGACACCCGCAAAAAACACCGCGCCTGCGGCCTGCCAGGTCGTCAGCGAGACTTCAATCGGGAATTCAGAGCCGTCTTTCTTGAGGCCGACCATCTCGACCGTGCGTCCAAGGAGTTGCGACTTGCGGTTGCTGAGATAACTTGCCAGGTTACGGCGAGGTTGGACGCGAAACCTCTCGGGAATGAGCATCTCGAGGGAGCGGCCGAGGACCTCACCGGTAGAGTATCCGAAGATTTGCCCGGCGGCGGGGTTCCAAAACACAATGCGGCCACGGTCGTCGGCGGAAATGATGCCCTCCTGGGCACTCTCGGCGAGGGCGTGAAATCGCTGTTCGCTCGATCGCAGCTCCGCCTCGGCTTTATTGCGTTTGGCAAGGTCATTAAGAAGAAGGAAGGTGCCGCCGATGACAACGAGGACGGCAAAAACGATGCCAACGGCAATCGCCCGCTCGGTCCGGCGGCGGCTGCTCGCCGCAGCTTCGTTGCGTTGCTGCAGCAGAGCGTACTCCTCGTCCGCCATTTCCCGGAGGCCCTGGCGATAAGCCGTCATTTGCTTCTCTCCCTCCTGCACGATGTCCGCGGAGGGGCGGCTCGCGCCGGCTTGCAAGGGGTCCTCCAGCAAGGCCTGCCGGCCGGGCGGAAACAGGCGGTTCAATCGATGCTGCTGGTTCGGGTTATCAACCGTCAGCTTGCGCAAACGGTCGATGTGGGCTTGAGATTGTTCGACCGCCGAATAATAAGACGCAAGGGTGCTTACTCCACCCGTAATGGCGTGCCCGCGCGCTGCGCTCTCCTCCGCCACCAGGGTCGACTCCAGACCCTCAAGCTCCTGAATGATCTGCCCGGTGTGGGTGACCCATTCCGAACTGGTGACCAAACCTCGGAGGGCACGGTACTCCAGAACGCCGCTGATCAGAAGGAAAAAAACAACAACGGCGGCGCCGGCGAGATATTCCCTCTCGGGAGTCCATCTCATGGAAAAGCTGCTTAGCCTGGGATTGGGTTGGCTGGAGGACATGCTCATCGTGCGAGGTCAACTCGCTTGCACTGCGTACTGCTGCAAATCCGTCAACGTGTCACTGGCCGGCCTGAGAACGGGCAACCGTGTCCGGCCCGGACGACAACGTTCCCCTCGCCGAAGATCAGTCGGCCGGGGCCTTCGAGATAGCCTTCTTCACGGCGGAAACGAGCTGGCGCACTTCTGATTTTGGAAGAAAACCGTGTGCGCCCGCTTCCAGGGCTTCGCAGACAAGAGGGACAGAGTTGTGTTCCGTGAGAACCAGGATGGCGGAATCCGGCGCCGCTCTCCGGATCTCCCGCGTAGCCTCAATCCCGCTCACCTCCGGCATGTTCAGGTCCATGATGGTCAGGTCGGGCTTTAGCCGTTCCGCTTCCTCGATTCCCTCCCGGCCATTTGCACCCTCCCCTACCACTTGCCAGCCTGGCTGGTGATTCAGAAACATGCGGAGGGACTTCCGGAGTCCTTTATCATCATCGACGATCAGGATGCGCAACGTTTCCATGTCATTTCTCCTTCCGCTCTCCGGGCGACGGATCAAGGTCTTGGTTGTCTGCCCCGTCTCCGTCCAACTCGACACCAGCGTCAGGGCTGTGGATCTCCAGTTCCCTGATCAACCGGTGCAGGTAGCCACGGGACACCGCCAGGGCTCTCGCGGCATCGACCCTGCTTCCGCCGCATTCGGTGAGAGTACGCAGGATCAGCCGGCGCTTGAATTCGCGCACCTGATCGAGGTACAAGTTTGAACCCTGCTGCCGAAATCCGCTGGACAAGGCAGGCGGCAAGTGCCAAAGCTCGATAGTGGATTCCTCCGCCAGCACCACGGCTCGCTTGGTCACATTTTCAAGCTGGCGGACGTTGCCCGGCCAGTCGTACTCTTCGAGGGCTGTCAGGGCCGGGTAGGAGAACTGCATCGGCGGTCTGCCGAATTCCTTTGCGGACTCCTCAAGAAAATGGTTGGCCAGGAGTGCGATCCCCTGGCGCCGCTCGCGCAGAGGAGGCAAGTGGATCTCGACAACGTTCACGCGATGATACAAGTCTTCTCGAAACGTGCCCTGCTTCACCATTTCGAGCACGTTCCGATGAGTGGCGGAAACCAACCGAACATCCACTTTCACGGGTTCAACACTGCCCAGCCGTTCGAAGGTCCGCTCCTGCAGCACGCGCAGCAGCTTGGCTTGCAGGGGCAGGGCCAGATCGCCGATTTCATCCAGAAACAACGTGCCGCCATCAGCGGCTTCGAATCGGCCGCGCCGGTGGCTGGTTGCGCCGGTAAACGCGCCGCGCTCGTGGCCGAAGAGTTCATCGTCCACCAGGGTATCGGGCATATTGGCACAGGAAAATGCCACGAAGGCATTCGACGACCTTGGACTCAGGCGGTGGATGGCACGGGCGATGAGTTCTTTGCCCGTCCCGGTCTCTCCGGTAATGAGAGCCGACACGTTCCAGGGGGCGATCTTGCGGGCCAGAGCGAACACCTGGTCCATGCTGTCGCCGCCAGAAACAAATTGGGAGGTCCGTCCGGGCAGACGGCTTCCAGCTGCTGTCTTCTCGCTTCCGTCGACTTGCATCGCGATCCCCGCGCGTGCGACTCGGCGTTGTCAGTGTCCTATTAACAAATAGAGCATCGCCCACCGACAAGTCAACAGTAAACTTTCAATCGAGCAAACGGATAGGTTCGAAGGCCTCGTTGTCATTCATTGAGTTGTACCATTTTAGTTAACAACGCTGGCTTTGAGGCCGACCCTCACCCACCCCGCTTGGCGCCCCCCCTTTTTCTCAAACAGGCAGACGGCCCTTACCGATCGATTTCGGCCTCGCGTGGGGAGAGCGTTGTAGGGCAGGCGTCTCCGGTTCTTGAGACTTCAGACGGCGTTCGGCGCTAACCGAGCGGGGTCCGCGGCTGGAAAATTTACAGCCTCGGGACAAAAGCGCGGCCAGAATTTCACTCTTTAGAACCATTCTCGGTCAGCCATGCCATGTGTTCTCAGTGAGTTAACAACAACCCTTATATGGTCGACGAATTGCGATGAAGGAAGCGGGAAAGGGGAGAGTGGGTCGAGGGGGGAGGAGATCGTTTGAAGTGCAAGTTCTACTGGTACTAGGAATCTGGCTCGCCAGTTCCGTCCTTGTCGGCTTGCTCGCCGGCCGTTTCTTCCAGGTTTCCCGCCGCATCCGACACCCCCTGGCACGCCGGTATCGCGTCATCCTCAGGGACTGGCATCGGAAGCCACACGTTCAGTTGTGAATCGTGGTTGGGGCCTCAGGGGTGGCCTTTCGGGCATTCGCCTCGCGACAGAGCGCCAAACCAATAGCGTGGCTATCCGACCCCGGACGTACGAAATGGCAGGAGGCTTCGCAGCCACGAAGTCTGCGCGCTGCCGATGGCTTGGGGGTGCATTTCGCGCGCATGATCGCTGAAAGCCGCCCACAACTCTATCATCCCTTCCTTCGGATTAACGTCCTCCGGAAGGATGAACAGTTGACCGCACGATGAGCACTTGTGGGCCAGTCCCCCGCCCTTAAGCCACAGACCTAGCACCAACTCCAGTTCTTCGTTCATTCTTACCTCCCCTAAGTTCTTGCCCCGTGGGTGCGCAAAGCGTCCGCCCGACTCGAAGCAGTGGGTACACAGGCATTGTCTCTGTTTAGTCGGAACGTCTAACGAGAACACCATTACACAATAATTACTTGGTGTATGTTCCCCACGGAACATGCTGAGAAAAATGCGCAAATGGCGCTACTAAACTGGTCAATTCTGGCGGATATTGGTCGGGGCGCCCGGATTCGAACCGGGGACCTCTTGCGCCCAAGGCAAGCGCGCTACCAGGCTGCGCCACGCCCCGACGGGCTATTCCATTCTGCCAAGGTAATGTGCCGGTGTCCAGCGCTCACGGCTGTGGTTAGTGGGCTAGCCCATTGCCGGCAGCGACTCAAGTTGAAGTTTGCCCCGTTTTAGACCCCGCCGCGCCCTATGGCGTCCGTCCTCCCGCCGTGTGACAATGAGGGCATGACGATTCCCAGGAAGCTGCCCCGCAACTCGAAATCGCTGTGCATAGTGTTCTTATTCCTCAGCTCGGCAAGCGCCTTCGGACAGGCTGTGGATAAGGACGATGAGCCGGCCGCAGTCGTTGAGTTGGGAGGAGCGGGCGACTGGAACGTCAAGGGCGGATCGAGTTTCGGAGCGGACTTTGCGGCCGAAATCACACCGATCGAGCACTGGTTGGAACTTGAAGCGGGCGTTACGCCCCTGTTTACCGGTCACTCGACAGAGTGGGACACCGATTTTCTGTTCAAAAAGCCATGGGACCTGTCAAAAAAAGTGGAGTTCATGGCTGGCGTTGGTCCTGAGTGGATTCACACGAGACAATACGGAATAACGACGAATTCGTTCGCCGCTGAAGGCGCACTGGACTTCATGTTCTGGCCTTCAGGAAAACACCGGTTCGGATGGTATGTTGAACCGGCCTACGACTACAGCTTTGGGCATGGCCATGAACGATCAGTTAGCATAACCGCCGGACTTCTGATCGCAATCCGATAGGTTTTCCAAACTGACCCACTTACCGCGCGGCATCGAGATTCAACTTCAGTCACGACCGCGCTCCCGCGCGGTGAACAGTAGGTCACTTTCACGCAGCAGTTGGCCTGACTGACATCAAAATGGGTTCGCCGGTGGGAAAAGCGGGACGCGAACTAAGCAAGTCCAACGGGATCAATAAATCGACCCAGGAAAGACAAGCGCCGGCGAGAAAATGGAGCACCCCCACCCCCCCCATCGAAAATAGGGGAAGCGAAGCCAATAAGTTGTTTGTAATCAACGAAAGCAGGAGAAAACGGGCAAGAGGCGAACCCAACCGAAGCCAATCGAAGAGCGTCAGTGGTTCAGGTTGTCAGTTCGTCGGTTCAACTGGCAAGCCGACCTACTGACTCACCGAGGAGCTGCATACTGACGAACTGCTCGTCGTTGGTCAGTTCAGAGGTTCAGTTAAGAGGTATGGTTGCGCTCGCCCGCCTCCGGTCGATATATTGAATGCGGGATATTTGGACCGGAGGGCGCGGGCGTCGGCCTGCTGCCCGCGCCTTGAACGAGACTGGCCGGAGACGGTAGCCAGCCTCACACGGCTTACATGATCACCTATCGCATCGGACAAGGCGGACGTTATCTGTGGGCCAAGATCGTCAAAGCCTTCGCGGCCGCGCACATCAATCCCAACGTGCTCACGGCGATCGGATTCGGCATCAACGGGTTCGCAGCTTACCTGTTCGCCTACGGCTACTTCCGCTGGGCGGGCGCGACCGTGATCCTGGCCGCGATCTTCGATCTGACGGACGGCCCCGTAGCCCGCGTCACCGAGCGCGTCACGCCCTTCGGCGGCTTCTTCGACTCCGTCGTGGACCGCTATTCGGACCTGCTGCTGCTGGTCGGCCTGCTCGTCTACTATGGACGGATCAGCCGCTTCTTGTACGTCACCCTGGTGGCCGTGGCGATGATCGGCGCCGTCATGACCAGCTACACGCGGGCCCGGTCCGAAAACCTGATCCCCAAGTGCAAGGTCGGGTTCCTTGAGCGGCCTGAGCGCATCGTGCTGATCATCATCGGCGCGCTCGGCGACCGCATGGCGCCGGTGCTCTGGGTGATCACCGTTTTCTCGCAGTTGACCGTGATTCACCGTATCGTTTACACGTACCAGCAGACGCGGCGCATGGCGCAGCATCCGCCCGGGTCGTAACGACGCGAGCCAACACCGCAACCCTTGCGGTCAGCAGTTTGCCGCTGCGCCGGTAAGCCGTAAGGCTTGGTGCACGGTGGGGCGGCAAGCCGCGCATTCCCGAATCGGAGCATCTCCGGCATTGATCGACGTCGCTGAGACATTTCGCGAAAACGAGATCCTGATCACGGGCACCAGCGGTTTCCTCGGCAAGATCGTCCTGGGCCTTTTGATCGACCGCTACCCGGACTTCAAACACCTGCACGTGCTGATGCGTCCGGCGAGAGGCGCCGCGCCGGCCGCGCGCTTCGAGCGTGAAGTGCTGGGGTCGCCAGCGCTGCGTCCGGTGGTGGAACAATACGGGCGCCGGCATCCGGGCGCAAGTCTCGCGAGCCGCATCACGGTGTGGCCGGGCGACGTGGGGCAGCCCTCGGCCGGCCTCGCCGATCACGAAGCCCAGGGCCTCAAAGGCCGGCTTGGCCTGATCATCAACAACGCCGGACGCGTGGACTTCTTCCCGCCGCTCGACGATTCGCTGCACTCGAACGTGAACGGCGTCGAGCACCTGACCGCGCTTGCCCGCGTCACCGGCGCGCGGCTGCTCCACGTCTCCACCTGCTTCGTCTGCGGCGGGGCCGATGGCCTGGTCGAGGAGACGGAGCCGATTCTCGGATTCTATCCGCACCGCCAAGGCCCCGACGACATGAGCTTCCGCGCGGAAGACGAGCTGCGCTATTGCCGCGAGCGCATAGCGGAGATCTACAGCTCGGCCGGTGTGAACGGCGACATCGAGGAGGCCACGCGCCGCCGTCCGCGTGAACTGGCGCAACGCCTGACAGCGCTCGGGGGCCAGCGCGCCGAACATTGGGGCTGGGTCAACACCTACACCTACTCGAAGAGCCTCGGCGAGCAAGTCCTGGCGGCCCAGTCTGACGTTCCATGGACGATCGTGCGTCCGGCCATCATCGAGAGCTCGATGGCGTTTCCTTTCCCGGGCTGGATCGAGGGCGGACGCACGGCGGCGCCGCTCGTGCTGATGGCGCTCGGCGGGCTCAGGGAATGGCCCATGCGCCGCGACGCCCCGCTCGAGGTAGTGCCGGTGGATGAGGTTGCGGCAGCGATCCTGGTGGCGGGCGCGCTGCTGCTGCACGGCCAACACCGGCCGGTCTACCAACTCGCCAGCGCGGATGTGAATCCGATCCACCTTGAGCCGCTCGTGCGTCTGCTGCATGACGAGGCCCGCAAGCTCGGTCCAAATGGCCGGGGAGCGCGCTCGAGTCCATCGATGGTCGAGCGCTGGGTCCGGGGCAGGCGGCGTCCGGGCGGTCCACGCTTTCTTTCCGCGGCCCAGGCCCACGCCCGCCGCGCGGGTCAAGAGCGGCGGCTCGCGCGCACGCAACACTTCATAGCCCGAACGCGCGCAGTGCTTCAGGCCTTGAGCCTTCCCGGTCACCAGCGCCTGGCGGGTTGGAGCGCGGCGCTCCGCACCTTCGGATTGCAGTCCAGTTTCCGCGAACAGACCCTGGAGCAGTACCTGCCCTTCGTCCTTCACAACCGCTACGTCTTCGAGTGTGAGAATATTCGCGCCGCCTACTCGCTGATCAGCCCCGAAGACCGGTCGCGTCTGCAGTGGGCGCCCGAAAAAATTGACTGGGAGTATTACTGGACCCACAACCAGATCCGCGGCATCCAGAAGTGGGTGCAGCCCGGAGCTGTAAAGGATTGGTCGATCCAGGTCTGAGAGCAAGCCTCGCGCCGGTCAAGCCGGAGCCGCTACGGAACATTTTGTGAACCCCTTGTGGATCGCCATCTGGCTCAGCCAAAGATTGACCCATGCGCCTGGGAAAAGGCATACTGCGGAAAGCCCACATCTGTGAGACCGGAGGCAAGTGCAAGCGGAAATCATCAAATTCGATGAGTTCGAGCTCGACCTCGGGCGCTACGAGTTGCGCCGGCAAGGGCAGCCCTTGAAGCTCGAAAAACTCCCCATGGAACTGCTGATCCTGCTGGCGGAGCGCGAGGGGCAACTGGTCACCCGCGAGGAGATCATCCAGCGCGTCTGGGGCGACAATGTTTACGTCGACACGCGACAGGGCATCAACACCGCGGTGCGCAAGATTCGGCTGGCGCTCAAAGATGATCCCGATCAGCCGCGCATACTGCTGACCGTGGTCGGGAAGGGCTATCGGCTGCTTGCGCCGATTGTGATCGCGCCCGGCGGCGAGACGGGAGTCGAAACGGCTGGGACGATCGACGCTGCGCCCGAGTCTTCTGCCGGTCCGGATCTCAAGCCGGCGTCCGAAACGCCTCCAGCGATCGCTCCGAGTGCCGCACCCACTGGCGCCGTCGCCCCCGTCGTCGATCCCGCGCTGGCTCGCGCCTTATTTTTGGTAATCCAGGCAGGCTATCTGACGCTTTACGGGGCAGCCTTCGCGCACCTGCCGGGAATCCGGCGCCTGGCACTGCCTGCGGGCACTGCGCAATTCACGCTGATCGCCGGATTGCTCGGCGCAGCCGTTCATCTATACTTGAGCGCGGCCGTGGCCTTCAACTTTCCGGGCTCGGGCCGGCTGTTCCGGCAGACTTTCCCCGCCGTGCTGGCGCTCGATGTCCTCTGGTCGGCATCGCCACTGTTCCTTTTCGAGTGCTGGGGTGAGCTGACGCTGCTCTTCGTGGCCATGCTCGCCTTCCTGCCCTTTTCGCAGCGGACGCTGATGCGGTCCGCGTACGGCGTGGAAAGCGGTCGGCGCGTGTAGCGGCAAGAAGCCGCCCGGCTGCGATTCAAGCGCGCTGAATTCCGAGGGCGCGCCTTCAACAACCGAAATGGCAACCGCCACCCAATTCGACCGCAGCGCCGTTGAGGAGCAGGTTCTCGAGATCATCCGCGAGATCCTGCGCGAGCTCGGATCGGAGCAGGCGGCGCGCAGCGCCAAGCTCAGCTCGACCCTGGAACGCGAGCTCGGGCTCGGTAGTCTGGAGCGCGTTGAGCTGCTGGTGCGCTGCGAGAAGCGGTTCGGGCGCCAATTGCCGGACACGCTGGCGCAGAGCGCCGAGACACCCGCCGACTGGGTTCGCGCGCTGGCCGTGGGCCAAACGAGCGGCAACGGACGGCAGCGTTACCGCATCGAGCAGCCCGAGCGCGAAGCGCCCATGGCGCCGGACTCCGCCCGCACCTGGACCGAAGTGCTGTGGCGGCACGCCGAGATAGAACCGGACCGCGTCCAGATTCATTTGCTCGAAGGCGACTCCGGCCAGGACATCACCTACGCCCAACTGTTGGAGGTCTCGCTACGGGTGGCGGCCGGCCTGCGAGCCCGCGGCCTGCGGGCGAACGAGACGGTGGCCATCATGCTGCCGACTTCGTCCGATTTTTTCTACTCGTTCTTCGGCGTGATGCTGGCCGGAGGGGTGGCCGTACCAATCTATCCGCCCGCGCGCCCCGACAAGATCGAGGAGTATGTCCGGCGCCAGGCAAAGATTCTGCACAACGCCGAAGTACGGTTCCTGGTCACGTTTGACAGGGCGCGCTCCGTCTCGCACTTGATGGGCCTCAGCCTGCCGAGTCTGGTGGGCGTGACCTCGGTCGAGGAACTGGAACGTGTCGGGCGCGACAGCGGCACGCGGCCCCGGGCGGCGGATATCCAATCGTCCGACATCGCGTTCATCCAGTACACGTCCGGGTCGACCGGTGACCCGAAAGGCGTGGTGCTGACGCAGTCCAACGTGCTGGCCAACGTGCGCGGCATCGGCTCGGCCGTGAAGTTCCGCCCGGACGACGTGGTCGTCACCTGGCTTCCGCTCTACCATGACATGGGCTTGATCGGTTCCTGGCTTTTCAGCGTCTACTACGGCGCGCCCATCACGGTGCTCTCGCCCCTCGACTTCCTCTCCCGGCCAGAGCGCTGGCTCTGGGCTCTGCACGATTCCGGCGGATCGCTCTGCCCCGCCCCGAATTTCGCTTACGAGCTCTGCGCCCGCAAGATTCGCGAGGAGGCGCTGGCGGGTCTGGACCTGAGCCGCTGGCGCGTGGCGATCAACGCCGGTGAGGCGGTGTTGCCGGAGACCCTGGCGCGCTTCGCGCAACGCTTCGCTCCCTATGGATTTCGTTCCGAGGCTTACGTGCCCTGCTACGGCCTGGCCGAGTCCACGGTGGCGCTGACGTTTCCGGCCGTCGACCGGCCGCCCGTCATCGACGCGATCGAGCGTTCCGCCTACTCGGGCGAAGGGCGTGCCGTACCTGCGCAGGGATCGGCGGCCGTGAACGGCGGGCCCGCCGACCCCGATCTGCTGCGATTTGTCGCCAACGGAGCCCCCTTGCCGGGTCACGAAGTCAAACTCGTGGATGATGACGGGCGCGTGGTCGGCGAGCGCGTCCAGGGGCGCATTCTCTTTCGCGGCCCCTCGCGCACGCCCGGCTACTACCGCAATCCCGAGGCCAGCGCTGCCGTGACCGATGCCGAAGGCTGGATGGATTCCGGCGACCTCGGCTACTGGGCAGGCGGCGAACTGTTCGTCACGGGCCGCGCCAAAGACCTGATCATTCGCGCCGGCCACAACATCGTGCCTCAGGAAATCGAGGCTGTGACCGCCGAGGTGAAGGGCGTCCGCCGCGGATGCGTTGCCGCCTTCGGCAGCCGCGACCCGCGCTCGGGCACGGAACGCGTGGTGGTGGTGGCGGAAACCCGCGAGGCACACGCCCAGGAACGCAAGCGGATCAAAGCCGAGATTGTGCACCGCGTGGCCGCCGCCGGCGTGCCGCCCGATCGCGTGGTGCTGGCGCCGCCCGGGGCCATTCCCAAGACGTCGAGCGGCAAGATTCGACGTCATGAAACCAGGCGCCTGTACGAGGCGGGCAAGCTCGGGGGCACGAATCGCCCGCCGTGGCTTCAAATCGCCAGCCTCGCGATCGGCAACCTGGGCGTTTGGGCTTTCCGCCGGCTGAGGAAAGCCTCCCTGGTCCTGCGTCGAGGCTACAGCGCGGCGGTCTGGACTAGCCTGTCCGCGGCCGGTGGCGCCCTCTTGAGTATCCTGCCGGACGCCCACCGGCGCGCGGGCGTCGCACGGCTGGCCTTCCGAGGCATCCTGCGCCTGACCGGCCAGCCTGTAAAGCTGGAACTCGCCACAGCTCTGCCGAGCCCGGCGATCCTGGTCGCGAATCGAGCCGGCGCGCTCGATGAACTGATCCTGGCCGCGGCTCTGCCTCGACTGCTTCTGCTCGCCGACACCGGCGACGTGGCCTTCATGCCGGCCCGGACTTCCCGGCTTCTGCGCCATCTGGTGCTCCAGCCGGTCGCGGGTGAGACGCACCCGCCGGGCGGAGGACTGCGGGCACGAATCCTTCAGGCGCTCGAGCGCGGTGAATCCGTGCTGGTGCTCTCCGATGGCGCGGCAGGCGCGCCGCCACACTTGAGCCGTTTCCGTCTGGACGCTTTCTACGCGGCAGATGTGACCGGCAAAGCTCTCGTACCCGTGGGCGTGCGCGGAACCTCGCACGTGCTCGACCCGCGGCACCACGGCATGCACCATCGCGCCGTGATCAAGGTCGGACGCGCGATTCAACCCGGCGCCTGCGCCGAGCGCGAGATCGTCGAACTGCGCGAGCGTGTGCGCGCTGAGATTGCCGAGCTGTGCCGGTGAGAGGCAGGTGTTCGGTGTCAGGTGCCACGTGCCAGCCTTAGCTCGACTACTCGTCTGCTTCGCGATCGGCTCCATTCCCTTTGCCGTCATTTCCATGGCGGGTTCCGGCATTAATATTCGCAAGGTCGGTTCCGGCAATCCGGGCTTCAACAACGTGCTCCGCGTCAGCAAGGGCCGGGCCGTCCTCGCGCTCATCGGCGACATGGGCAAGGGTTATCTGGCAGTGTGGCTGGTGCTCAAGGCCTGGCCTTTGCCAACCCCCTGGCCAAGCGCCATCGGCTGGCCCTGGGCCTGCGGATTTGCGGCTGTTCTCGGCCATTGTTTCTCGCCGTGGCTCCGCTTCAACGGCGGCAAAGGCATCGCCACGTCGGGCGGCGTCATGCTGATGCTTTACCCCGTCTGGGCGGTGATCGCTCTGGCGTACTTCGCGGTCAGCCGCGTCGGGATGGGCAAGCTCAAGTGGCGCGAGGCCGGCGCTACAGCTTCGCTCACCACGTGGGTCCTCTTTACGATTCTTATGCTGATCTTCGTCAGCCGGGCTGACGCCGGCTATTCCGCGGTGATGACGCTGTTCCTGTTTGCGCGGCACCATGCCAATCTGAGGAAGCTGCTGGCAGCACCTGACAAAGTGGCAAGTGGCAAGTGACTGCAAGTGACAAGTGGCGAGTGACGGGTACACCGAGTGACGATGTGGCCCGACTTGTCACTCATCCCTTGCCACCCGGCGAATCACCGATTCACACCACGCAAATTGTTAACGAGCGTGATGAAGTGGTGAAAGACGGACAGCGGCAGATGCCGCGCCATGAAGACGAAGAGCTTGTTGGGAAGGCCGGGCACAACGATAAGGTCGCCCCGGAGTGTGTGCCGGACTGCGATACGCGCGATCTTTTCGGGCGTCTCGCCGGCGCTTCTGTTTCGCTCGGGGATTCCGGCGCGCGCGCGAAACTCCGTTTGCGTTACCCCGGGACAGAGGACAGTCACAGTCACTCCCGTGCCGCTCAACTCCGCTCGCAGCGCGGCCGAGAACGACCAGAGGAACGATTTGCACGCGCCGTAAACCGTCTGGTAAGGAACCGGCGCGAAGGAGTACACGGAGCCGACGTTGAGAATGTGACCGTGTTTGCGCGCCACCATGCCGGGCGCGACGGCCTTCGTCAATTTCAGCATCGCGTCAAGCTGAACCCTGACCATGCCCAGTTCCTGATCGAGGTCAGTCGCGAGAAATGTCCCCTTCACGCCGAATCCCGCATTATTGACCAGGACGCCGAAGGGCAACTGCGCGGCTGACAGGGCGCCGACCAAGGCATCGGTCGCGCCTGGATCGGCAAGATCGGCGGGGTGCGTCTCGGTCCTAACGTGGAACTTTAGAGCGCAATCGGCGGCCACCTGTTCCAGTGCTTGCCGGTTGCGGGCCGTCAAGAACAGATGGTAGCCCTCGGCCGCGAACGCGTACGCGAGCGCCTTGCCGATGCCTGAGGAAGCGCCGGTGATGAGCGCCCATTTTCCACCATCTACCATGGATGGCCAACTTCGATTCCCGGCGCCGTTCCCCGCCGAAGGCGGCGAGCCGCCTTACGCGCTCTGATTGCCGGCGCCGAAGATGTTGGCGGGATCGAGGCTCCGCTTCAGCTCGCGCTTCCACTCGAGAGCGGCAGGCGACATGACGGCCGGCAGGAACTCCTGGCGGATTTTACCGACGCCGTGATGGTGCGAGAGCGAACCGCCGCTGCGCAGGATCTCTTCGCGAGCGATGTTTTCGAGCTCGTGATAAACGCGCGAGGGATGCGGAACGCCTTTGAAGTAAAAACCGAAGTAGAAATAAATCGCGGCGCCGGTTTGATACATCTGCGTAACGCGAGCCGTTACGAAAACCTTGTGGGGAAGGTTCCGCGCCTTATATTCCGCCTCCAATCGCCGGGTGACGTTCGCGATCAGGGGCAGCACATCGCTCCAGGCGGCGGAGGTCTCAAAAGATTCGGCGACGATGTAGTAGTTCATCAAAAAGTCACGGATGTAGGCTATGCTGAAGGTGAGCTGGTAGCCACGCCGCCCGTTCTCCGCTCCTGCCTTCATGCCGCCGTGCCTCGAAGCCAGGCGGTACACGGTCCGTTCCTGGTCGGCCACTTCGCGCGCCGTGCCTTCGAAGACCAGCGTGCACACCACCATCTTGTCCGGGTCAAATCCCTTGAGCTTGGTCACGAAGAACTTTTCCGCGCGGCTCTTGAGAGCCCCCAGACCCTGCGTGGCGGCTTTCAGCGCCATGCCGAATTTGAACTGCGCGTTATCGATGAGGCGGACGCTCGCAGGGAGCGCCGGCTCCCGCGCGAGTTCGCGCACGAAGGCAAAGCCGTCCTCGAAGGTCGGGAAAAGAACGGACCCGTAAGCCTGCACTTCCGGCAAAGGGAAGATCTTCACGACCGCCGAGGTGATGATGCCGAGCGTTCCTTCCGAGCCGAACAGCAGGCGGCGCAGATCGGACCCGATGGATTCGCGGGGAACGCAGATCGCGCGGTCGAGTTTTCCGTCGGCCGTGGCGACGGTAACGTCAAGCACCAGGTCTTCGATGTTCCCGTACTTGTTCTTCTTCATGCCGCTGGCGTTGGTCGCGATCCAGCCGCCGAGCGTCGAAAACTCCACGCTGTCCGGCTCGTGACCCATCGTGTAGCCGTAGGTGCGAAGCTGAGCGGCGATGTTGCGCCCGATGGCGCCGGCCTGGATGCAGGCCATCAGATTGGCCTTGTCGATCCATAGAACCCGGCTCATGCGCTGCATATCCACCGACACGATGAAGCGCCGCTCGTCAGGCGCGCAGCGCAGGGCGTCCGTCACGTTCGTCCCTCCGCCGAACGGAATCAGCACAACGCCGTGCCGCTCGGCCGCCGCAACCAATTGCGCCACCTGTTCATCGGACTCGGGAAACACCACCAGATCGGGAATCCGCTCCAGGCGCTCGTGCTTGATGGCGAACACCTCGTCCTGGGTGTGGCCGTGCCCGTGACGCAGACGCAGGCGGCCGTCGGGCGTAGCCTGGTCTGCTTTCAGGAAGCGCGCGATTTCGCTTTGAAATGCCGGATTCTCGAGCGCGGGCGCGATATAGCTCGGATAGGAACCCGGATCGGAGTCTTTGGGATCGAACTCGATGCCGAGCACGTCCCGAACCCAGGGCAGCAAGGCGGGAAGTTCAACGCCGCTTAATTCGTAACGATGGCCCGTCAGGACGGCGTTCCCTCTTTCGTTGATCGCGAAGCCGGTATCCGAAAATCCCCAGACGTCGAGACTCACGGCGTCGTGCGGATCGGCCGGCAGCGGTTCAGGATAGATCAGTGCTTTTTCCTGTACGGCTGTGGGTGACGGCATGTCGCTTCTCCCTGCGCTATGTAGGCCCGGCAGGCGCTCTCACACGCGTTCTCCTGCGCACGACCATTGTGGAGTCTATCGCCGGTCTGCGGCAAGGCCAAGGGCGATGTCGCCGGACCCTTGGCGCGGGGCGCGCTTCCGGGGATACACTGTGCAATCCGGCAGCAGGCCCTTCGCCGGGGCAACCCATGGACCGCAAAATCGCAGCCATCGTCAATCCTTGCGCGGCCAGCGGACGCGCCGGGCGCCTGTGGCCGGGTCTCGCCGCGCGATTGCGGGCGCGTCTCGGCGACCTGACCGTGCGCGTCACCGGCTCGCCCGGTCACGCCACGCGCATCGCACGCGAGCTCATCGCGAGCGGTTTCGACCTCATCATCGCCGTGGGCGGCGACGGCACCGTGAGCGAAGTCGCCAACGGGTTCCTCCGCGACGACGCGCCCATACGGAGCGACGTCCAGCTCGGTATCCTGCCGGTCGGCACTGGGGGCGACTTCCGTCGCACTCTGGCGATCCCGTCGGACGCGGGCCAAGCCATCGAAATCCTCGCCGAAGGCAGACCGCTTACGCTCGACGTGGGCAAGGCGTCGCTCGTCGCCCCGGATGGCTCGCCGGTCGAGCGCTACTTTGTGAACCTCGCGAGCTTCGGCATGGGCGGGGATGTGGCCGCCGGCGCCAAGAATATCCTGACCGCCCTCGGAGGCAAGAGCGGTTTCTTCTGGGCCACGCTCAAGACCCTGGCCACCTATCGCGGCCGACGCGTTGAGATCGAGCTGGACGGAAATGGCCGGCTGCTGCCCTTCTTCATCACCAACGTGGCCGTGGGCAACGGCCGTTACCATGGCGGCGGCATGCAGCCCTGCCCCGCGGCGATCGTGAACGACGGGGTGTTCGACGTGACCGTGATCGATTACCTGAACCCGCTTGAAGTGCTGCGCGACATCCGCGTGCTCTACTCGGATAACGTCTATAGTCATCCCAAGGTCCGCCGGATGCAGGCCCGTCGTGTCACGGCCCGCGCCGCGCAGCCGACCTGGGTGGAAGTGGACGGTGAGCCGCTCGGGCGCTTGCCCCTCGAAATCGAGATGCTGCCCGAGCGCCTGAACGTGCTGCTCAGCCCGTCGAGCCCGTATTTTCAGAACCGGTGACGAAGCACGCTTCATGGCTGGCGGAGCGCGTTGTCGATCTCCACCTGGTGCCGCTCAAGCAGCGTTCCGGTGGCGTGATCGACGGACACCAGCGCCATCTGGTAACTGACCTGCGCCTGCACGAGGGCCACCTCCGCCCGCGCGAGCTCGGTCTGGGCCTCGAGCACAAAATAGATCTGCTCCGTACCGAGCTCGTACTTTCGCTGCTCGGAATCCGCCGTCTTCTGCGCGAGATCGCGAGCGATCTTGGCCGCCGCGATGGAGAGTTTGGCCTGCTCCAGGCTGTGCACGGCGTTTCGGACGTCGAGGTTCACGGTCTGATCCTCGCGCCGCATCTCGTAAAGGTCGTTGCGCTTCGTGACCGCCGCCTGGCCCAGGGCCGCGCGCGCGCCGCGATTCCGTACCGGCAGGTTCAGCGTGAGCCCGACGCTGTAGGTGGGATAGCTGAAGTGAAAGAGCTGCGAGAGCGCGTCCCCGAATCCGCCCGGGATTACCACCGCGGGGGTCACCAGCGTGTTGTACTGAATGCCGCCGATGCCCTGCGAGCTGTAGAATCCCTGCAGCTCCAGGTCGGGCAGCAGGGTGTTGTGAGCCAGGCGGATGTTGATGTCGTCGGCGGCCAACTGCTCGCGCAGGCTCGAGAACTCCGGCCGGTGCTGGCGGGCCTCGGCCATGGCCGTGGACACGTCAATGCTAAAAAGCGGTTCCTCGGGCGAAGGCTCTTCCACCAGGTCCAGGTCGAGCGCGGCGATGTTCGGGTCGAGGTCGGCGCCGATCACCTGGCGGAAAGCATCTTCGGCCTGCTTGAGCGCGTACTCCGCCTGTATGGCGCTCACCCGGCGTTGCGCCACCTGCGATTCGGAGCGGTAGATATCGAGCGGCGGCAACGCTCCGAGTTCGAGCGCGCGTTTGTCGTGGTCGTAGCTGGCCTGGGCCTGCTTCACGGACTCCTCGGCCACGCGCAAGCTCTCGCGCGCCAGCACCACCGTCCAATATTGATTGATCGCCTGCTGGATCGACGTGTTGATCTGAGCTTCAAAAGTAGCCTGGGACGACTGAAGGCCGTGCTGCGCGATCCGCACGGGCGCCATATTCGGGAAAAAACCGCGATTGCGCCGCAGCGGTTGAGTGACTTGCAGAGTCAAGCCGGCCGTGAGGTAGGGGTTGATAAAATAATAGGAGCTGTTGGTGTCTCCTTTGCTGCCCGTAAAGCTCCCTTGAAGGTTGGTGCCCGTTTCAAAAGTCTGGTTATAGGCCACCAGGCCCTGCTGCGTGAGCTGGTTCAGGGTCTGGTTGTTTACGGGCGTCACGCCGACTCCCTGCAACAGGTTGTCGGCCTCGGAAATGCTTCGCTGATCGCTGCCGTTGGCGGTGAGAACGGGATCAAAAGGCCGGTAAGCCCCGAGCACGCTATAGCGCGCCTGGTCCACGGGCGAGCGAGCGATACGGACGTCGGTGTTATTCAGCAGCGTCAGCCGGATGGCGTCTTCAAGCGTGAGCCGCAACCGGCCGTTCACGACGTGATCGCGGAGGGCGGATGGCGGCGGCAGCGTCCCGGGTGTCGCAATCCGCGCCGTCTGGGCGGAGTCTCCGGCGGCCCGGCCCGCAAGGGAGCTCGCGGCGATCAACACCAGCGGCAACAGTCCGCATCTCACCAACCTCCGGAGTCCACAATTCAGATGAACCGTCACTAAACACCCCCTTGCTACCAATAGTCAGCTCGGTGCTCTCAGTGGCGATCAAAGCCGAAACACGGAGGGCACAGAGCGCTCGGTGCTCTGTGTCGAAGGTTGAAAGCACGGAGGACGCTGAGATCAGAATTCCTGGTCGCGCTGTTTTGGCCTTATGCTGCTGTCACTCGCCACTTGTCACTCGCGTCACTCGCCACTTGTCACTTGTCACTGTCTCATTCGTACCGGATCGCTTCCACCGGATCGAGCTTGGCTGCCTTGACGGCGGGATAGGTTCCGAAAATCAATCCCACCGAAACCGAGACCAGAAAGGCCAGCAGGATGGAACCCACGGTCACAATCGTAGACCAGCCGGCGAGCCAGGCGATCAGCCTCGAGATGCCGAAGCCAAAGCCGATACCGAGCAGCCCGCCGACGAACGAGATCATCACCGCCTCAAGCACGAACTGGCGCACAATGTCGCCGCGGCGCGCGCCCACCGCGCGGCGTACGCCGATTTCGCGCGTGCGCTCCAGGATGCTGGCCAGCATGATATTCATGATGCCGATGCCGCCCACCAGCAGCGATATGGAGGCGATGGCCACCATCACCACGCTAAACAGGCGTTCGGTGCGCCGCTGCTCGGCTAGCAATTCGGCCGGAACAATCACGCTGAAGTCTCCGGCGTGATGATGAGACGCGTTGAGGATTCCGCGCACCAGGGTGGCGGCTTCCAGGCTGTCCGCGGTCGGGTTGAAGTGCAGGTAGATGCCGTCGATCTCGTCCCGATACGAGCTGTAATTGTCTTCGAGCCTGAAGATGGCCGCGTTCAAGGGCACGTAAATCAGGTTGTTCAGGTCCTCGCTCGGCAGCCCGGAGGAGTCGGCGGCGGCTGTCAGTTGGGGTCCCACCACGCCCACCACGTGAAACCAATGCTCGCTCACCTTCACGTAGCGCCCGATCACCTCGCCGGGACCGAAGAGCGCGATCCGGGCGGCTTCCCCCAGCACGCACACGGGCTCGCCGCGCGCGGTCTCGCCCGCGTCAAAGAACCGGCCTTGCGTCACGGCGAGCGCGGCGATCGTCCGGTAAGAAGGCTCCACGCCGAACACCACGGGCATCTGGCCCTGCGGCTTCGGGATCATCTTGGAGGGCGCGAAACGCTTGCGCGGCGTGGAAGCGGCGATTCCGCTGACGTTGGAGCTGATGACCCGGTAGTCCTGAAATGACAGCCCCTGTGACAGCCGCCGGATCTTCTGGTGCTGCTGGTCGTCCGTGGTCTCCTTGGCCTCAACGATCAGGTTGCGTACGCCAAGCTGCTCGATGAATGCCAGCACCTTTTGCTGCGCGCCCGCGCCGATCGAAAGCATGGCCAGCACCGCCGCCACGCCGAAGATCATGCCCAGCATGGTGAGCAGCGAACGCAGCTTGCGGACCAGCAGGTTGTCGAGACCCAGACGCAGGTCCGGGAGCAATTGGCTGAACGCGCGCCGTTCGGACCTGACGGCGGTGGCCACCGTGCTCATGGCATGCCTCCGGGCATCGTGAGCGAGCTCGGAGCCGGCTTCTCGTCGGTTCCCTTTTCTTCCGGATTCACCAGGGCGACCTCTGTGCCCTCCGCAAGCCCTTCAATAGCCGCATCGCTTTCATTCACCGCGCGCAAGTGCACGTCGTGCGATACGAAGCCGGCGCCGTTCCTGACGTAAACCACGGTCTTCCCGGCCTTGCGGAACACGGCCTGGCGCGGCACCAGCAACCCGCCCTTCACCTGTCCGCTCAGGATCGTCACTCGGGCGGTAAACCCCGGGCGCAGGCGTGGATCGGCATGGTCCAGTTGCAGCGTGGCGTTGAACGTCTGGGCCGAATCGCCCCCAAAGAGATCATCGCTCGAGGCGCTCGCGGCCACGCTCTGCACGGTTGCGTGCAAGGCTACGCCGGGCAGGGCGTCCACCTGCACGTCCGCCGTCTGGCCGGCTTTCAGATTGGACCGGTCGGCCTCGCTGATCTTGACCGAGAGCTCCATCTCGCCGCTATCGAGAACTTCGGCGATCCCGTTGCCCGGGTTCACCTGGTCGCCATCGCGGTAATCCGGTATGGTCATCCCCGTGAAGAAAAAACCGCCCGAAGCGCGCGTGTTACCGCGTACTTTCACAAAGCCTGCGAGCGGCGAGCGAACCTTCATGCTGTCGATGTTGCGCTGGGCCTCTTCGATGGCAAGCTGCGCTTTGTGGCGTTTCTCTTCGGTCACCGCCAGGGTCGCCTGGCTCGAGGCTGCGTGCGATTGCGCGTCTTGTTCCAGTTGAGCCAGCACTCGCTTGGCCTCTTCGAGCTTGAGAAGGTTCTTCTTGGCGTCGATGGCGCTCACCAGCTCGTTGCGGCTGACGTCGAGCTCGGCCTGACGCACATCGAACCGCGCTTTGAGCAGCGCCACCTGGTCCTGGGCCGCCAGCACGTCGGCGTCGGCCTTGGCCTTGCTGATCTCCTGCTCGGCCTGGGCCACGTCGGCATGGGCCTGCGCCAGGTTGTACTCCTGCTCGCTCGGATCGAATTCCATCACGATGTCGCCGGCTTTCACGGCCGTGCCCGAAGTGAGCAGATGCAGGATCTGAAGGGATCCGCCGCCAATCGGCGGAGCAATCAGCATCGAACTGCGCTTGGCCCGCATCTCGCCGGTCGCATAAGCGTTAAGATTCAGATCGCCGCGGCGCACCCGCTCGACGGGCACGGCGGCCGGGCGGTTCGCGGCCACACTCCGTAGCGAGGCGCGCACCGCCAGAACGGCGCCGACCGCCGCCAGCACGATGATCAGCCAGCGGATTGTGCGTTTGAAGGTCATGTTAAGCCAGGGCGCAGCAAGCAGCGCCCCTACGGCTTTTCCGTCGGATCTTTCAGCGCCACGCGCTCGCCCGGCTTGAGCCCCTGGGAGATCAGCAAATTGCTTTCGCTGCGCCGTCCGACTTCGATCGGCCGCTCTTCGAAATGCGACCCGCGCAAGACATAGGCCACGCTTTCACCCGCCTTCTGAAACACTGCCTCGGGCGGGACCAGCACGGCGTCCGGCACGCGGTCGACGGCCAGGCGGGCGGTGGCGTTGATTCCCGGCCTCAGCCGCTCATCCGCCTGATCCACGCCTACCTCGACCTCGAAGTTCCGTGAAAAAGGCCAGCCGCTGCCGAAATCCACCGTGGCCATCGTGCTGATCTCCACAAGGCGTCCGGTGAACTCTCGATCGGGAACGGCGTCCACGTGGATCGAGGCGGTCTGGCCCGTCGCGATGCGAGCGCGGTCGGTCTCATCCGCCCGCACGTCCAGTCGCAGCGTGGTGAGATCGGGGATCTCGAGGATCCCGGCGCCTGGCCACGCCCGGTCGCCTTCCTTGAATTCGCGGCCGCCGCCGAAGACGAACTCGTTGCCCGCCCGCCAGTTGGTGAGCACGGTGACTACGCCATCGAGGGGCGAGCGCAAGGTGAGTGCGGCGATCCGGTGCTCCGCCAGGCGAACGTCGAAAAGGGCCTTGTCGTACTTCTGCTTCTTGCCTTCGATATCCGCGGCGGCGCTTGCTACATCGGATTTGACCTTCTGCGTGGCTTGATCGAGCTTGCTTTGCGAGTCCGTTACCGCGAGCTTCGCTTCGTCGCCTTCGATCTTGGAGACGATCTCGCCCTTGCTCGCGTCCAGCTTGGCGGAGTCAACATCGAACCCGGCCTTCAGCAGGTCGGTGCGATCCTGTTCCTGCGCAAGTTTTCCCTGCGCCTGGGTCTGGCCGATCTCCGCCTCGGCGGCCTTCAAGGCTGAGCGGTCCTGCGCCAGCTCCTGTTCGAGCTTGGTGGCGTCGAACTGCACGACCACGTCGCCCTTCTTGACGTGCGAACCGGTGTGGGCGAGCTTCAGGATCTGCAGATCCTCGGCGTCGGATGGAGCATTGACCGATATGGACCGGATGGCCTTCAGCCGGCCCCGCAGCTCGAGATAGTCCACAAACTCGCCGCGCTGTACCTGGGCCGTAGGGACGAGCGGCTTGGAATTAACCCGGCGCAGGGCCGCGAAGCCGCCGATCACGATCACGACAGCGCCGAGCGCCAGCACGAGCCAGCGATTCCGTTGCCAGATGGAGCGAATGAGCGTCATAGCAGGTTCGCGGCGACCTTTTCTAGCGGACAGACCACCCCAGCGCCGACCCGATCAGCAAAGCAATCACTGATTCTAAAGGAGATAGTGGGTTCGTTCCGCGATTCAGCGTGTTTTTTTCGATTCTCCAGCTCCGACTTCCCCACCGACTCCCTCTGATGCCCGCGCAGAGCAGCTTATCGGACTCCGTTAGGGCTGCAGCTCACCGCGGCCTTGCTTCCGTCTAGAGCCATTGCTGATTCTAAAGGACATAGTGGGTTCGTTCCGCGATTTTGGCTTCTTTTTCCGCGCGTTTCCGCCCCGTCAAGCAAAACTTCGGTCCGGTCAAGCCTTGCCTCGCAGCACGACGTCATTCTGCTTGAGGCCCGAAAGAACCACAGCCTCCAGGTCGCTCTCGGCACCGAGCTGGATGGCGCGCTTCTCAAAGCCTCCGCCCGCCTTGACCCAGGCATAGGCCTTGCCGGACTCGACCGACACGCTGTCACGGGGCACGACCAGGACGTCCGGCACATGCGCGATCTCCACATCGACCGCCGCGGAAAGATCGGGCGTCAGCCTCGGCTCGCTTCCGTCGATGCGGTAGGTGGCGATAAACGTCCGGACCTTGTCCGAGAACTCGCTCGTCTCACCGACCGGCGCGAGTTCCACGAGCCTGGCGGGAAAGGACAGGTCAGGGTAGGCGTCTAGGTGCGCGGTGGCGCGCTCAGCCGCATCAAGCGCCAGCACGTCCTCCTGATTCACCTTGAGCCGCACCTCCATAGCCGAGGGGTCCACGACCTGCATGAACGCGGACCAGGGATACACCTGATCGCCTTCTTCCACGCGGCCCATGGAGCCGCCCTTCCAGATGCTGTTGAGCACCACGGTGCCGTCGATGGGCGAGATCACCCGCATCCGCTGCTGGTTGTCCTGGGCGTGGGTCATGATCTCCTGGGCGCGGTCGCGTTGAATCTCGAGATCGTGGATGTCCGCCTGGGCGGCGCGCCGTTTCAGGTCAAAGGTGGTATGGAGCTGCTTAAGATTGGCTTCGGCTTCGGTGAGCGCCTCCTGGTTCTTTTCCGCGTCGATGCGCGACAGGATCTCGTTCTTCTGAATGTCGAGCTGAGCCTTCTGGAGCGCGTCCTCCGCCTGCTGCAATTCGGCCTGATCTTTGGCCTGCGCGGCGTCGGCGTCCGCCTGTTTGTGGGTGATCTGGTCCACCAGGTCCTTGTATTCCGCCTGCTTATCGAGGAAGGCCTTGATCTGGGGCTGGGCGTCGAACTCCACCAGCACGTCGCCGCGATGGACTTTGGCGCCCGCCGGCAGGAGCTTGGTGATGGTCAACTGCTCGATGGTGCTGCCGGCGATCCGAGGGGCCGTGATAGAGAGGGACTGCACCGCAGACACGGTTCCCGCGAGGCGCAGGGTGCTGACGAAATCCCTCCGGACAACGGTGGCAGTGTGAACGGCGGCATTGGCCGGCGTTGAAGCGCGCGAGCGCCACAGCAGGGTGGCGCCGGCAGCGCAGAGCAGCAGGACAACCGCCGAAGCAACGGCCAGCCTGGTATTGCGCCTCGGCACTTCGGGCGGCGATGTGGGTACGACCGGAGGTGCCGGCGGAAGCGCCTCGCGCGGGCTCTCGATTTCAGTGATAACGTGGTTGTACCTGAGGTTAATGAGTCCCCCCGCCGCGACCGCAGTTCCGGCAGCGCGTTCCGTCTACCTGGATATCATACCTCTAAAGAACTCTTGTATTTGGACTGTATTGGGGTCCAAAAGGTTAGCCGAAAAGGGATCCTGAGACGTGGCGGGACAAGCCGCCTCTACCAGTACATCTCCTTGAGGACGTCCTCGGCAATCTGCAGGGTGCGATCGATGTCGGCCTCGGTGTGGCTGAATCCAACGTGTCCGCGCTTCAGGTTGACGGGCATCAGGAACACGCCCCGTTCGATCATCCGGCGGCGATAGTCGAGAAACCGGACGGCGTCGTTTCCGAGCGCGTCCGCGTAGTTCTCAATCGGCCCGGGGGTGAAGTACGTGACAAAGACCGACCCGAAACCTGCCACGGTGGCGTTGGTCCCGAGGCGCGCGTGTATTTCGGCGAGACCGCCACGCAATCGCGCCCCGAGCGCAAATATCCGCTCGTGCACCGGTTCGCGTTCGAGGATGGCCATTGACCCGAGCGCGGCCGCGAGCGCCGCCGGATGCCCGTGATACGTGCCGGCGAAGTAAGTATCGCCGCCCTCGCGCGTGCTGAAGTGGTCCATCACTTCGGCGCGTCCGCATATCGCCGCCAGAGGAAACCCGTTGGCGATCGCCTTGCCGAAGGTGGCGAGATCGGGACGGACGCCGCACAAGGTCTGGTAGCCGCCCAGGCTGTGGCGGAATCCGGTGATGACTTCATCGAAGATCAGGAGCGTCCCGTGGGACGCGCTCAGCTCGCGCAATCCCTCCAGGAAGCCAGGGCGAGGCAGCACGCACCCCATGTTGTGCGCGACCGGCTCCACGATGATCGCGGCCACTTGTCCCCGGTTCGCAGCGAGAGCCTGTTCCACATCGTCCACGCTGTTGTAGGTGCAGCCGAGCGTGTGGGCGAGGACCTCGGGCAGAATGCCGGCCGATCCCGCGCTCAGCCTGCCGGTTCTGTCGCCGCCTGTCCGGTCAGCGGCGCTTGGAGTGTTGGCCAGAACCGAGTCATAGGTGCCGTGATAGCAGCCGTGAAACTTGATGATCTTGGACCGGCCCGTGAAGGCGCGCGCCACGCGCACAGCGTTGAAGACGGCTTCGGAGCCGCTCAGGCAGAGTTGGACCCGTTCCGCGCACGGCACGTGCCGCTGGATTTGTCGCGCCACCTCAATTTCGAGTTCGGTGGCTCCGGCGCCGGGAAGCGGCGTCCGCCGGAGCGTCTCGGCCACGCGCCCGTTCACCTCCGGATGATTGTGCCCGAGCAGGACGGGGCCGAAGGCGGCGTGGTAATCCAGGTATCGATTGCCATCCACGTCGGTGAGATAAGCGCCCTCACCCTCGCGGAACACGATGTGGGGCGTCATCCTGCGGGCGGCACTGGTGACGCCACCCGGGATCAGGTCACAGGCCTCGGCGAAAAGCGCTTCGGCGGCGGAATGCGAGAATGTCGTTTTCATCGTGCCGGAGAATTGTAGCGCATCGGCGCCAGGCGGCCTCGGGCCTTTGGCGGCACGACGCATGAACAGGCGTTGCAAAAAATGCGAAGGAGTAATATAAGTGCCTGAAGAGCCAGCGCACGGAGAGCGGCTAGCGGAGGTGGAATCATGCGTGGTGCCTCAAGGATCGTGCAGGCAGTCGCTTTGTCTTTCTCATTGCTGATGATTTCCTGCGGACCCGCACCCCACTCGAACGAGCGTTACGTGTTCGTGGCGACCAACATCAACATCCCATACTGGCAGAATGCCAAGGCCGGATTCCTGGACAGCGCCAAGGCGCTCAACGGCGCCAAGGTGGAATTCGTGGGACCGGGTTCCTACGCGCCGAACGACCAGCTCAAGGCGTTTCAGGACGCCTTGGCCAGCGCGCCCACCGGGATTCTGGTATCCCCAGCCCAGCCCGATCTGTTCAATGACGCCATCGGCACGGCGGTGTCGGCCGGCATTCCGGTGATTTGCGTCGATTCCGACGCGCCCCACTCGCATCGCATCCTCTTCCTCGGCACCGACAATTACCGCGCAGGTTTCGAAAGCGGCAAGACCATGGCGGCGCTGCTGAACGAGCGCGGCGGGATCGTGGTAGTGAAGATTGCCGGGCAGAACAACCAGGAGGAGCGCGCGCGCGGCGTGCGGGACGCCATCCGGCAGGATCCCCAGATGGCGGTCGGCGACGAAGAGAACGACTCGGGCTCGGCCGATGCGGCCGGCGATGCGGTAGCGAACATGATCCGCCGGGGCGGACATCCGGCCGGCATCATCTGCCTGGAAGCAACCTGCGGACCCGGCGTGGCCAACGCGCTCGATCAACTCGGCATGGGCGGCAAGATTCCGATTGTCGCGATGGACGCCGACCCCAAAACCCTCGACCTCATCAATCAGGGCAAGATCGCGTCCACGGTGGCGCAAAAGCCCTACACCATGGGTTACTACGGCTTGCAGTTTCTGGACGACCTTCATCACAACCGCGTTCACGAATTTCCCGACTGGCGCACGGCGCCGGTCTCACCCCTGCCCGACATCGTCGACACCGGAACCATGGTCATCAGCGCCAAGAACGTCCAGGCCTACTTGAGCGCGACGCAACCGAAGTGATCAAGCCCAATCGGACTACTTCAGGCCGATATATCGATCCACGTCCTCGGCGCTGAAGCCCACAAGCTCAGGCTCGAGTTCCAGGGTCACGCCCGTCTCAGCATGGACCGTCCTGCGGACGTGCCCGGCCACGCGCAGCACATCGCGAGCGGTGGCGCCGCCCTGGTTCAGAATCACGAGCGGCTGCGACGGATTCACCTGCGCCCGCCCCGCCTCGAACCCCTTCAGGCCGCAGATGTCGATGAGAAGGGCGGCGGGCAGCTTGGCGAAACCCGTATCGAAGCGCGGCCGCAACTCCGCGAGGCGCGCGTGCGCAGCCTCACCAAAGCGTGTACGGACTCGCGTCTCAAGTGACTGCCAGCCGGCAGGGCTGAGCGTCGGGTTCTTGAAAAACGAGCCCGCGTTGCCGCGTCTCTCCTCGCGCGGGTACGGAAACTTGCGATCGCGTATCTGGACGATGGCTTCGCGGATCTCGCGCTGGCTCGGCTCGCTGTTCCCGCGCTCCGCAAAGTACGCCTGCACGTCCCGATAACCAAGGTGCGGGTGCGGGACTGTACTCACCCGCAATGCAACGCTCCAGATCAGGAATTCGCCGCGCCGCGTGCTGTTGAAGATGCTCCGGCGATAACCCAAGTCGCACTCCGCCGCGGCAAGCGTCTGAAGTTCGCCGCCCGACACCGGCAAGACCTCGGCTTGCTCGAACACGTCGCTCATTTGTTGCCCGTAAGCGCCGATGTTCTGCACCAGGGCGGCGCCACTCTGGCCGGGGATGTGCGAGAGATTTTCGACACCCCACCAGCCGTGGTCCACCGTGTAGCCGACCACCCGGTCCCACGGCTCGCCGGCGTTGATGCGGAGGCGAACGCCCGGCCCGCCCGCGCCTTCCGGTCCCGAAGAATCAATCCCGGCGTGCGCCGGGTGAAGCACGAGGCCGCCGAATCCGGCGTCGCTCACCAGGATGTTGCTGCCGCCCCCCAGCACAAAAACCGGCAACGCTTGGGACCGGGCAAGATTCAAGGCGTCACGAGCCTGCGGCGGCGTGGTCACGACACAGAGGTATCGCGCGGGTCCGCCGATTTTGAACGTGGTATAAGGTTTCAGCGGGGCGTCTTGCTCGATTTCAACATCGGAACCGGGGCCAGGCATGGTGGTCATTCAGCGGAACTCGTCAGGAAGCGGTCAGTGCACACGCCGTTCCCTGCCCGCCCAGTATTTCTCACGCAGCACCCGCTTGAGAATCTTGCCAGTGCCGCCCTTAGGCAGTTCGTCGAGAAACTCCACCGACTTCGGCACTTTGAACTTGGCAAGGTGCCGGCCGCAATGCTCCAGAAGCCCGGACGCGTCGGCTTCATAGCCGGCGCGCAGCACCACCAACGCCTTGGGGACTTCGCCCCACGTGTCGTCGGGTACCGCGACCACCGCGCACTCGAGCACGCCCGGGTGCAGGCAGAGGACGCGCTCGATCTCCGCGGTAGCGACGTTCTCGCCGCCGCTGAGCACCATGTCTTTCACGCGATCGACGATCAGCACGTAGCCCTCGTCGTCGATGGTCGCCAGGTCCCCGGTCCAGAACCAGTCGTCACGAATCACGCGCGCGGTTTCTTCAGGCTGCTTCCAATATCCCGCCATCACCAGATCGCTGCGGACGATCACTTCGCCCACTTCGCTCCCGTCGGCTTTCACGTCCCGGCCGCCCGGGTCCACGACGCGAATCTCCGAGGCCCCCAGCGCCCAGCCGGCCGTCGCCTTCCGGCGCAACTGGATTTCGGGCGGGTCGTCCTTCAGGTGATCCTTGATGCGCGCCATGGTCAGTACGGGCGAAGTCTCCGTCAGTCCATATCCTCCCATCACGTTGCAGCCCGGAAGCTTCTGCGCCGCTTCCTGAACCAGAGCCGTGTTGGTGGGCGCGCCCCCCATCACAAGCTCGCGCACGCTGGAGAGGTCGTACTTCGCGAAGTCGGGGTGATTGAGCATCGCCACCACCATGGTGGAAACCATTTGCAACTTCGTGACGCGCTCGCGGCTCACCAATTCGAGCACCGAGCGCGCATCGAACTTCTGAATCATGACGTGACGTCCCCCGACGAGCGGCAGGATGTGAGGAGCGCCCCAACTATTCACATGGAACAGCGGCACCGTGTAAAGGTGCACGGCGGCATCGCCGTCTCCCAGCCCTAAAGCCGTGTAGAGCGCGTGGAGATAAAGGTTGCGGTGCGTCAGCATCACGCCCTTCGGATGCGCCGTGGTTCCGCTGGTGTAAAAGAGTTCGGCGACGGAGTTCTCGTCGATCTGCCGGTAGTCGTACTCGGCGGGCTCCGCCTCCGCCACCAGTTCGTCGTAATTCCGCGGGTGCGCCCAGGCGGGCGCCGGTCCCCGCAAAACGATGAAATGCTCGACCGGCACCGCCTGGCCCCGCAAGGCCTCGACCAGCGGCAGCAACTCGGGATCAAAGCAGAGCACCCGCGGCGACGCATCGTTCAAGATGTAGGCGAGCTCTTCGCAAGACAGCCGGATGTTCAACGGCAGCAGGATCGCGCCAAGCTGCGGCACGCCATAGTACGCCTCGAGCAGCCGGTGGCAGTTGAAGCTCAGATACGCCACGCGGTCGCCCGCCCGCAGCCCGAGCTGCGCGAGTGCGCTCGAAAGGCGGTCGCAGCGCTCGTTGAACTCGCGGTAAGTGAAGCGCTGGTCTCCGCAGACCACCGCCATCTTGCGCCCGAAGATCGCGGCGCCGTGCAGTTTGAATCGGACGGGAGTAAGGGGAAGAATCATGGGATTGATGATTTGCGATTGCTGATTGACGATTTCGAGGCGAAACTCGAAAAGCGAAACTCGAAATGACCGTCCACCGAATTACAAGTTTCGATTTTCGGATCTCGAATTTCGAGTTTCGATTGTGGGTCTTCAATCGGCAATCGGCAATCGACAATCGTCACTTTACCACTGTCTCTTCTCCACCCTCGGCCGTTCAGCGCGGCTCATGGCCTTGCGTTCGATGGCCGGATGGCGCAGCCCGCGCAGCTCCGCGATGTTCTCGATCACTTTTTCCACGGCGTCTGCGATGTTATCCGTGTCGGCGCGCGTTCCGAGGAAGATGTGGTGCGGCAGCCAGACGGCTTCCTGGTAGGCACCGCGCTCGCTCACCGGGCAATGAACGGCCTTGAAGTCCACCGGTTCGCGCCCCCAACTCAGAGCCGGGAAATCCTTGGGGTCGACCGGAAACAGCGCGCTGCGGTAGACCGGCTCATAGAAGAGGCCATCGCAAGGAATCCCTTCCATCTCGAGCGCCCCGAGGAAGGCCGCACGCGCGACGCCCTCGAACTGCTCGGGCAGATATTTGAAAACGTACTGATAGGCGGCCACCGCGGTGATGCGAGGGTCGCGCCGCAGGGTGCCGATCCCCGCGAGGCCGCTAATCCGCCGCTCGAAGCGCTCCATATTGGCGCGGCGCACGCGGGCCTGGCCCGGCAACCTCCTGAGCTGGCCTTCGAGCAGCGCGGCCTGAAACTCCGTCAGGCGGTAGTTAAACCCGATCAGCCGGCTTCGGAACCGGTCAGTGGCGCTCGCGCGGCCGCAATTCGTATAGGACTGCGCGCGCTCGAAGTACTCGAGCTTGCTCGTGATGACGGCGCCACCCTCGCCTGAGGTCATGAGTTTGCTCGATTGAAAACTGAAGCAGCCGAGGTCTCCGGAAGCGCCCGCGCCCTTGCCGCGCCAGCGTCCGCCGTGCGCGTGCGCGCAATCTTCGATCACGACGAGCTTCCGGCGCCGCGCAATGCGCCCGATGGCGTCGAGGTCGGCGAAACACATGCCCAGATGCACCGGCAGCAGGGCTCGAGTGCGGGGAGTAATCGCGGCCTCGATCTGCTGAGGATCCATGCAGTAGGTGCCGGGATCAATATCCACGAATACGGGCACGGCGTTCAGCAGCAGAATCGGCCCCACCGTGCCTTCCCAGGTGTACGCGGGCACGATCACCTCGTCGCCGGGCGCAATGCCGGCGGCCTCAAGCGCAACCTCGATCGCTACGGTGCCGTTCGAGACCGCGAGGCCGTACTTCGCGCCCTGGAAGCGCGCAAAAGCCAGCGCAAAACGCTCGGCGCGCTCATTCGGAAACGGGTATCCGCCCCAGTTGCGCTGCGCCAGCACCTGCTGCAGGGCGCGAGCGTCCCGGCGATCATAGACGGGCCAGGCCGAAAACGGCTTCCGCCGCACCGGCCGGCCTCCGGCAATGGCAAGTCTTCCCATAGCGCTCACTGCGAACTGTGGACTATATCATTGGGAACGCGGCGTACGAAACTTGAAATGCCGCTTCAGCAAAAGCGTGCAAGGACCAGTGGTCCATCGCCGAAAGAATCTTGGGCACGCCCCATGGAAACTGCGGCGATCCCCGAGTCTAGATTATCATATAGATAATCTATGGATAACAAACTGATGACCGATATATAAATAGGCCGCCAATTTAGCTGTTCGGTGACAACATGAGATGAGATTGAAGGACAGATAATAGCCGACGACTTATATTTGATTAAACGAAAATTTAATGTTTTTTTTCACCAACACCGTGGTAGACTACGGCCCTTCTGTTAGAGACCCGTCCGGCAGCTCGCACCACCGCACGCTGCCAACGGCTGGAGGGGGGGACAGCCTCGGAGCATTTTTGAAAGCGCGTGCCGAAGGCTGTCGCACAGTTGAGACCACGCGTTGTGTGCGTGCGCGTTCTGGAGTTTAGGTGATCCAGCCCGCACCGCAGTCGGGGGGGTGTTATCTCAGCTTAGGCAGTGCTAGCTCCAGCACCTGATTCAGTTAGTTCCTCAAGACCCTACTCTTTGTGGCAAGGCCTGCGCCCAAGAAATAAGGCGCGATGCGTTCGGTCAAGACGCAGCGCGTCGCAGTTTGTGTCGTTCTGAACAGCAAGTCGGGACGCCAAGGTGCGTGAACGGCTCATTGTGGGCCGTGGCGCGCTCGATGGCCCGCTTGGCTGGACGATCCGGATTCGAAGGAGGGGGGGCAGCAATAATCCTACGACGATTCGGGGGAAATAATGAATTCAACCAAGCACTATTTGCTTGCCTGCGCCATGATGCTGGCAATGTCGACGGCGGGATGGTGTCAGGCGACTGTTAATGAAGGTCTCGAAACTGCCGAGCTTTATGTGGACGGTGCCAGCGGCTCGGACGGTAATCCTGGTACAGCAAGGCAGCCTTTGCAAACGATCGGTAAGGCCGTTTCGCTGGCCACCGCAAACAACGACAACAATATCGGCACGCGGGTCGTCATCAACCCCGGGGTCTATCGTGAAGCTGTGACCCTGAGCTCCAATCAACAAATGACCAGCATGCCGATCACGTTCGAAGCGGCTATCAACGGTACAGTGACGGTTTCAGGCGCCCAGCAGTGGACGGGCTGGCAAGTTTCCGGCGGAAACAAGAGCATCTATACCAATCCGTGGCCTTACTCCTGGGGCTTGTGTTCTGCGGGCTCGCAGGCCCCGCCCTGGCCGGACATCGTAATGCGGCGCGAGATGGTCTTCGTAGGAGGGAGCCCGCTCACGCAAGTGCTTTCCCTCAACGAGATGGCGGTTTCGACCTTCTATGTCAATGAGACCAGCGGCACGATCTACATCTGGCCGCCTGCCGGGGTCAACGTCAACACGGCCGACATCGAAGTGTCCGTGAATCCGACCCTCTGGACGATCGAAGGCTTCTCGAACATCGTGTTGCGGGGCCTGACCTTTGAGTACGCCAACTCCTGCCGCGAAAACGGCGCCGTCCTGGTGTATGGACCTTCTCCGCATTCGGTCAGCAACGTTCTGTTCGATACGGACAACTTCCTTTGGAACAATGCGCAAGGCTTGAACCTGGAGCCGAGCTTGACGGCCGTCACAGTGCAGAAGGGCCTGGCAAATCATAACGGCGAGGCAGGGGTCCAAGCCGTTGAGTCCACCTATGTTCTTTTCCAGAACATGTCCGCCGACTATAACAACTGGCGGGGCGCCCTGGGCGCGTATTACAACTACAATTCGTCGGGCACCCACTTTTACGAGATGCACGAACTGACGCTCAACGACCTTAATCTCTATTTCAACGAAACGTGGGGCGCGCACCTCGACACTGATCACGAGGATGTCACTGCCAGCGGACTGGTGGCTTCTGAGAACTATCTCGGGGGCACGCTGATCGAGAAGGACGAGGGACCGATCGACATTTCGAACAGTTACTTCTGCAACGGCAATCCGACGAGTTCCGCGTGGAGCAACCTGGGGGTCGATGTGCGCGACAGTGAGTACGTCACCGTCAGTGGCACAACTTTCGTGGGCAATGCCGCCGGAGATGTCGTCGTCAACGGCCTCAATGGCGGCTACCAGATCACGAACTGGCAAACGGGACAACCGGTGACGGTGTTCGATCAGTACATCACCCTGATGCAGAATACCTTCGTTGCGGGCGCATCCCAGTCCTTATTCAACGATACCTACAACTGGGACTGGGGCTACTTTCAGCCCACCCTAACCTCGAATTACAACACTTGGTGGAACAGCGCAAACAACGAGCCCTACACCATCCCCAACGGCAACAAGGTCAGCAACGTTGATTTTGCGGGGTGGCAGGCCAGCACAAACCAGGACCAGCAGTCCACATGGGCGCAGCCCTCGGGCAATCTCTACAACGAGTGCACGCTTGAACCCGACATGGTTGACTACTGGTTCGTGACGCCCGGCAGCCTGGGCGCGCAGACGATCAACCCCGGCTCCTCTGCCGTCTGGCCGGTAACCATCTTCCCGCTGCGCTTCACCGGCAACGTTACGTTGAGTTATGACGTCTCGATGGTTCCGGGAGCCACGGCCAGCTACGGAATCAACGTTCTCGCGCCGAACGGCACCACCAACTTCACGATTCAGACCGCGAGCACGACGCCGGCGGGAACCTACCAGGTCGTCATGATCGCCAACTCGGGAAATATCACCAAGGCCATTACAGTCTTGCTGACGGTTCAGTAACGCTCTGTACATAGCGACAGCAATCCTTCTTAGCCCTTTCGTTGGTGGCAATGACGTTGCTCCCTACGTCGTTGCCACCGGCGGGGGCTAGCTTCACCGCGCCGGTGGCCGGTGCGAGACGAGCCGTCGCGCGACAAGCGGTCACTTTCCCACAGGCAAACCTTTTGAAATCATTGAGGAAAATAAGCCTTCTCGATCTTCTCGACCGTACCCACGATCTCACTCGAAGGTGCGACCCTGTCTGCAGCTTGGTTCAAGGTCTCACAGTCGCAAGACGCCGGTAGGAGGGAGTTGGCTCAATGATCCCACCACTCCAATCGCCCAATGGTTCAGGCGCGCAATGATTCAGGGGCTTGGTTCAGCGCCGCAGACTCGCCAACCCGCGCTCAACAGCGGCGGCGGCGGCTTTGAACCCCGCCTTCGCGGTCACCACGCCACGGCGCCCCGCACAAGCAGAAAACGAGCGGGAAAAAGAATCTAAGAATTTGCGAAACAAAGCCGCTAAGTACAATATAATCAATAAATCAGCATCAAAAATAGGCCAAAACGAAGCCACAAGAATCAAGACCCGGCTTGCCCTAAGTCTTTTAGAATGGATCAGTCGGCCGCTGCGTGGCTTTGCTGAGCCAAAACAAAGCCGCACTCGTGCCGCAGAGGGTCCTAGCCAGGCCCGAAGCCGAACCGACCCGGAGGCTATGCTAATCTGAAACAAGGTCAAGGCCGGCTAGCTTGCGGGTCCGACCCCAGGTTTACGAAAGCGGAGGGAGCGATGCTAAAGCTGCGTGTTTCGTCCGGAGTTGCCCTGTTGTCAATGCTTCTGGCGGCTTGGCCCCTCAAGGCGCAGACCTACTCGGTGCTTTACAACTTTGCAGGGGGAGCGGACGGATCACTACCCTCGGCTGCTCTGGTTCGCGATGCAGCCGGCAACCTTTACGGCACAACCTACCTCGGCGGCAACATGTCATGCTATGGCCCGAACGGTCTCGGGTGTGGAACGGTCTTCAAACTGGATGCGTCGGGCCACAAGACCACACTGCACACTTTCGCGGGTCCGGACGGCGCCGCCCCGAACGGCGCTCTCTACCGCGATAGCGGCGGTAACCTCTACGGCACCACCGTGGCCGGCGGCGACCCCGGTTACGGAGCCGCATTCAAGATCGACTCGGCCGGCAACGAGAGCGTGCTCCACAGCTTCACCGGACCCGACGGCGCCAACCCCAGCGGGGCTTTAGTGCCCGACGGCGCTGGCAACTTCTACGGTGCGACCGCCGGGGGCGGCGCGTCCGGATTTGGCGTCGTTTTCAAGATGGATGCCGGCGGGAACGTGACAGTGCTGTACAATTTTGCAGGTAATCCTACGGACGGCGCCGGTCCCCTGGGAACGCTGGTGCTGGACCATGCGGGCAACTTGTACGGGACCACGCAGGGCGGCGGATCCAGCTTCAACGGCGTGGTGTTTAAGCTCGACGCGGCCGGCAATGAGACCCTGCTGCACGACTTCACCGGCGGCGCGGACGGCGGTCAACCTTGGGCGGGGTTGATTCGCGACACGAAGGGGAATCTGTACGGGACCGCCGAAGTCGGCGGCACGGGCTGCGGGTCTTACGGCTGCGGCCTGGTCTTCATGTTGAGCCCAGGCGGTGAAGAGACGGTGTTACTCAGGTTCCACGGATATCCCACGGACGGACAAGACCCGTTTGGCGCCCTTGTGCAGGACGCCTCGGGCAACGTTTATGGGACCACGTTCAGCGGCGGCACTGAGCTCAGGTGCAGGCCGATTCCGGCTCCGTGCGGGACCATCTTCAAGCTGAGTGGGACTGGCGAGGAAACCCTGCTGCACAACTTCGCCCCGCATTCGGGGATATACCCTTACGCCGGCCTCATCCCGGACCCGGCGGGTAACCTCTACGGCGTCGCTTCCGAAGGCGGCGACACGAGCCGATGCGGCGGAGCGGGCTGCGGAGTCGTGTTCAAGCTCAGCCTTCAATGACGTGGGCCGGTATCCGCGATGAGCAATCAGGCTGATCACCATGATCAAACCGGTCATCATGGTGTAGCTGTGTCCTCATCGGCGATTTTCGGCACTGAGGACAGCCTCGTCACTGCGACTGTCGTCCGTATGTTTTCTAATCTTGAATGATTCGATTCTTTAGGAGTGATTCACTCTGAATACCGTTGCCATCATCGGTGGTGGTCCGGCGGGCGCGACCGCCGCGGAACAACTGGGCCGGGGCCGGCCCGGACTAAGAGTGCTCGTGTTCGAGGAACGGCCGGATTGGGAGAAGCCGTGCGGCGGCGGCCTGCCTTACAAGGTCCTCGAGCGTTACCCTTTTCTGCTCGAAGCCGCCGAGCCGCATTTTGTCACGCGCGACTGCGAGTTTGTGGCCGGAAACGGCCAATCCGCGCGTTTCACGATGAGCCGTCCGCTGGCCATCTACTCGCGCCGCGTCCTCAATGGACTGCTGCTCGACCGGGCCCGCGACGCCGGCGCTCACGTCGTGGCGGACCGCGTGGTTGACATCCAGCCGGCCGTCGGGGGATGGGAACTCCGCACGCGGCAAGGCGTCCGATACGAATGTGACCACGTCGTGATCGCGGCGGGGGGCCGAACCACCCTACGCCGGCAACTCGCGCCGGCCTTTGGACCCGAGGATCTGCTGCTGACCTTCGGCTACTACGTGCCGGGCGCCGGGGACCTGCTTCGGGTCAAGTTCTTCGAGGGCTTCGAAGGTTACGCCTGGGCGTTTCCGCGCCCCGATCATCTTTCCGTCGGTATTGCGGCGAGCGCCCGGCAATCGTCCATGGCCGCTCTGAAGGAGCGTCTGCGCGGCTTCATGGAAGAATATGGCTATGGCAGCAAAGATGCCGGGATCTTCAGTCACGTGCTTCCGGTCCTGAGCCGGCGCAGTTGGAGGCAATTGAAACTGGCCGGCGCAGCCTGGTCGTTGATCGGCGACGCCGCGGGTCTCGCGGATCCGATCACCGGCGAGGGCATCTATTTCGCGATGCGATCCGGCGAATTGCTGGCCGAGTCCCTGGTGGAGGATGCGCCGGAGACCTATCCGGCGAGGGTATGGCGCGACTTCGGCAGGCACCTCGCCTTCGGCGCGCTGCTCACGCATCGCTTCTACCTGGGTAGGTTTCTCGGGGAGCCTTCGACCACGCGCATGATCCAACTGGCGCGCCGGACTGCCGCCTTCCGGCATCTGCTTCAGGATCTGATTGACGGCACCCAGTCGTATCGGACGCTCGCGCCGCGTGTCTGCTGGACTTTCGTGCGGGCTCTCGGCGAGATGGCGCTCAATTCGCTCGGCGGTCCGGGCTCGCCCTCGAATGGTCCGGCCGCGCGCGAACCGAGGGCGCGCGAAACGGGAATGTCCGGCGCCTGAGTAAAACGGCTCCAAGCGCCGCATGGCCGCCATGACCAAATCGCAGCAACTCTTCCAGCAAGCCCTCAAACGCATCCCCGGCGGGGTCAACTCGCCGGTGCGAGCGTTCCGCGCCGTCGGGGGCGATCCGATTTTTATCGAGCGCGGCCAGAGCTCGCGAATCACGAGCGTGGACGGCCGGACCTACCTTGACTATGTGATGTCGTGGGGTCCGCTGATTCTCGGCCACGCCCATCCCGAGGTGGTCGACGAGATCACGCGGGTGGCCCGCGACGGAACAAGCTTCGGGGCCTGCACGGCGGCGGAGGTCCGGCTTGCCGAGCGCATCGCGGACGCGTTCCCTTCGATCGAGCGCGTGCGACTAACGAGTTCCGGCACCGAAGCCACCATGTCAGCGCTGCGGGTGGCTCGCGCCGCCACGGGCCGTGACAAGATCCTGAAATTCGAAGGCTGCTACCACGGTCATGCCGACAGCCTGCTGGTCAAGGCCGGCTCCGGCGTGGCGACCCTTGGACTTCCGGACAGCCCGGGAGTGCCGCGCGCGCTCGCCTCACTCACGATCACGGTCCCCTATAACGATCCAGGCGCGGTTGCAGAAGCCTTCGCGGCCCACCGGGAGGAATTCGCGGCCGTCATCGTGGAACCTGTGGCGGGGAACATGGGCTGCGTGCCGCCGCGGCCGGGCTTTCTCGAGGCGCTGAGGCAACTCACGTCCGCCCACGGCACGGTGCTGATTTTCGACGAGGTCATCACCGGATTCCGCGTGGCGCGTGGCGGCGCGCAGGAACTGTACGGAATCAAGCCGGACCTTACCACGCTCGGCAAGATCATCGGCGGCGGGCTGCCGGTGGGCGCTTACGGGGGCAAGGCGGAGCTTATGGACCTGGTGGCGCCTTCGGGTGCGGTCTACCAGGCCGGAACGCTATCCGGGAACCCGCTCGCGGTGGCCGCCGGATTAAAGACGCTCGAGATCATCGCGCGCCCGGGATTCTACGAGAATCTCGAAGCCCTGGCCCGGCAACTTGAAGCGGGATTGATGCGCGAAGGCAAAGGCGCCGGCGTGCCCATCGCGGTCAACCGGGCGGGATCGATGATCACGGCGTTCTTCCGGTCCGCACCCGTTGAGGGTTACGCTGCCGCCGCGCACTCGGACACCGCGAAGTTCGCCCGCTTTTTCCGCGCCCTGCTCGAACGCGGAATCTATTGGCCGCCCTCGCAATTTGAGTGCGCCCTGATCTCGGCGGCGCACAGCACCGAGGACGTCAAGCAAACGATCGCGGCGGCAGCCGAGGCGTTCCGGATTCTGCAGGAAGTGTGAAGCGCGGAGGTGGTGGTGCCGAAGGGGGGAGTCGAACCCCCACGCTGTTAAACAGCGGCAGATTTTGAGTCTGCTGCGTCTGCCAGTTCCGCCACTTCGGCATCAATAGTTTACGAGACTTTTTGAGCCCCCATCGGTCTAACTCGCATCAAACTCGCATCATTTTTCACTGCCCGGCCTGCCTTGCGAAAGGACTTTTCCCGCCGTCCGATGGCGGCCCGAATGTCCGCTGTATCAGTGATATTGTAGCGCTCGAAGATGTGTCGGGTCTTGTGACCGCTGATCTTCATCGCCACCGTCTCGGTAACGTCATCTCGGATCAAGTTGCGTACCCCGGAGCGACGCAAATCGTGAACCAGCAGACCCCGATAACGACGACGCTGGCGTGCCGCATCTCGCGAAAGCGTGATCTCGCCGAGACCAAGGCGCGCGCAAGCGTTCTCCCAGGCGGTGCGGAATGACCCCACCGCAAACACCCTCTCACCCGTCGGTTGGGCTTGGAGCATCTCGACCAAATCCTTTGGCAACGGCAGGGTTATGGCTTCCGCGTTCTTGGTCTGATCTTCCTCCAGCCGAATCTCGCGCCGCTCAAGGTCAACCTGCTCCCAGCGAATCTTCAAGGCCGCACCCAAGCGGCAGCCGGTGAAGTAGAGAAACGTCACGAGCGCCCGCAACCGCTCCGGCAACTCGTTGCGAAGGGCCTTGAACTGCTCGTCCACCAGGAAGCCTTGGCGCGGTTTCGCCTCCTTGAGCATCGGGAAATGAGGCGCGGCCATCAGCCGGCCCTCCTGGCGGGCGAGAGAAAACATGCGGCGAAGCAGAGCCAGGTTTCGGTTGATCGTAGCGGCTCGCGCACCCTGGTCCTGCCGAGTCTGGATAAACCTACGAAGCAGCTCTGTCGAGATGCCGACGACTGCCATGCCCCCGAAGAAGGCGTCGAGATGCTTGAGACCGTCAATCGTCACCGTTCCGTCCCGCCTCCCTTTGAGCGAGCGGGCGCCCCTGATCCGGTAATCGTCAAGGACGGTCTGGCGAATCTCCTCGTACTTGACCCTGCGGAGCATGCCCGTTGGCGGCTCGCCCTTGGCCGCGCTCCCCATAATCTGCTGGAGCGCCCGCTCGGCCGCCTGCCGGGAAGTAGTCTTGAGCGAGACACAACGTTGCCGCCCTGCCACTCGGTAAAGCCCGTAGTAGTAGGGCGAGTTTTTCTTGCGAATCAGCCCACCGGTACCAATCGTTCTCCGAGGTCTCATCTCCGCCTCAATTCCGTTTTTGGGCATCTGGCAATTTCCCCCACCCCCGGCGTGGACACTAGCAGACTTTTGATGCGACTGTCAACGGCGATCCGGCGTGCTGTTTGTGGCTTTCGATATAGAGGTCGATGTCAACGCGGTCGATCAGGTAGCGCTTACCGACCTTGAGGCAAGGCATCTCGTTTGCGAACAAAAGGCTTCGCACGGTCTTAACTGGGCAACTCATGTACCGACTTGCCTGTTCAACGGTGAATAGCCGCGCATTCGCGTGTGGGTCTTTTCTCATTCGCTACTCCTCATCGGCGCTGATGTCCGCGCCTGCTCGATATGCGCCGGTCTGCTCACTTGACCTGCTACTCGACCAAGCCCCCCGCGCGCAACGGTGCATGGCCCTCAGAACTCCGCAGGCGATTTAAGGCGCTCCGCGCGACGCTTTATCTACCTTTAGAATCAATGGCGTCTTGCTGATGGCCAGCTAGGTATCAAACCCGAGAATCTCACGCTTTAACTTCCCCAGAATCAGCAGGCTGCAAACGCGATTCTCCGTTCCCTGGCGCGGCTTGCGCTCCAACCGGCCTCCGGCGCTGCCGCAGAGTAGCCGCACAGCGACGGGAGCATGTCGTGCTGTCGCGCCGGCGCATCAACGACACGCTGCCGCCGCAGACGACACAGGCGCGGCCGGCGACCGCAGTCCGCTGCGCGGTGGCTGTGGCTGCGCCACCCCCCTGAGCTTCCTGCCACCGCGCCAGCTTCGCGAGTTCGTTCGGGGCGAGCGGGTCCAGGATCAAATCACGCGAAAAGTTCGCGTGGCGTTCGTCCGACGCTCGAATGATGTGAATCACGTTAGCTCCCGAAACGCTCATCTGCCTTGTGGCGAACATGTGGCGTCCTTGTGGTCACACGGCGGGTTCGGCGCCGTGATGTGAAAATCATCGACTATCTCTACCTCCCCGGACCCAGGGTGGCGGTGCCGCGCGGAGAGCCCTCATTACGGGAACCCAACCGCGAGGCGCGTTGACGCTGTGCCTCTCTCGGAGCAGTCCCATAGCCCGGCCCATCACATTCGCGAAGGAACGGTTGCCATCGAAGGCTTCGCCCGCGAGGTCCGCGACCGCCTGGAGACAGCACTCCCGCAAAGGACCCAAGTGCTCGAACCTCCCCAGGTACTTCGGGTTAAAGCGACTATCCGAAATGCGCCGGAGAATTTCCTCTATCGAGGAGGCGCCCGAGATTTGAACATGATCGCCGATGGTCATTTGCATTTTCCCTCGATGAAGGTCAAGGTCAGGTAAGAAGTAAAGAGCGTAAGCGACGGCCGGCGACGAGAGCGGATGCGAACGTCGCCTCTGGCGACCAAATGCTTCTGACTACTTAAATCTCACTACTGACTCTGACTACTGGTGCGCGGTTCACGCTACACCGTGCGGTGTGCCGGTGCCCCGCTGTGCGTGTAGCATGTATGCCAATTTCCCGTGTGGCACGGCTGCTACACTGCGACAGCCACCCGTTTGCCACCCAGTGTGCCACGGGTGGTAACGCAATCCGGCGCCAAAGATCGATCTGGAAATCACCACGCTTACTCCTCCGACTCGGCTTCGGCTCTCGATCTTGTTAATCTCTGAGCATCAAGACGGCGGGTCGCAGATTCCTCCAGCCATTTCAGAAAAACGAACGGCATCGACCTGAACCCGGCCCGCCCCAACTGCCCACTTTCTGCTCGATTGAATCCTTCGGCCTCGAAGAACGTTTGAAAGGCCGTGGCGAGTTCATCATCCGTGAGCCCGATCTCCCTCAATGCCTCCGCGACGCTGGTCGGACACTTGACCCTACTGCCGCTGACATTCCAGATCGCCACGACTAGCGGGTCCGATTCTTGCCCTTCATTCCTTTTGACCGCGCAGCACCCTGGGTGCGTGCCCTTCCAGTCGCTGTGCTGCACCACATGATAAACCGAGGGGCTGAACCTGTCCCTGCGTACCAGTTCGAAGAACCCCAAGCCAACAAGGGCCTTTATCGCCTTTTGCACCTTCCACCTGCTGACGCCGAAGTACTCAGCGAGCCCGACCACCGACCCGTGGAAGTGCCGCGAGTGCTTCGCGATTCTAACTGCAAAGCTGTAAAGAATACCGGCCAGCGGCGTGCGCTTGAGCTGCGCCAAATGCCATTCCGGCGAACAAAAATAATTAAGCTCCGTGGTCATGCTGTCGGTGCCACCCTCTTCACTTCCGTCAACGCGAAAGCGCTTTCAATCTCGGCCTCGTCAAATCAACTCGGCCCGGCTCCAACCTGTGCTCTTCGGTGGAAGGTGTCAACAGTTTTCCCGAGCGTGCATCAAAGCCGCATTTTTAGCGGGTCTAAAACGGCGATGGTTGGGATGGGGCGAATTTCTCCAACGACCCGGCCGGCGCGACCGGAGCCAATCATCGGGTCAGACGCGAACCCGGAAACCGGATAAGCGAGCCCGGCGGCGCCCCTTCGCATCCGGAAAACGGATAACGTCCTCCGTCAGAGGCTCGCGCGACGGCTGCCTGGAGAAGAAGCCGGAAGCGATCACAACGCGGCACGCTCCCCAGAATCTCCCCGGTAAGCCCTGAACCGGACGCTACGCCACGCGGGCAAATCCGGAAAACGGAAAGAGGAGAGGAGGCCGGTCCCAACCAACATGAACGGTCCCCGGTCATTCCGCTTATGTGACCAAAAATTCTCTTGACAGCCCCAAACTCGTGTGATTGAATGCCCGACCGGGTAGCAAGTGTAAATTTCCAACTTGACGGGTTTCTTGCGAAAGAGGTGGCGTATGCGTTCAGAGCGCAATGTCTTTGGAGAGCATTTGCTCATTTCCCTGGCCGGGTTAGCAGTGGCTTGGTTTGCGCCCGCGACCGCACGTGCGCAGCAGGCGCCGCAGGACCCCACGGCCGTCGCGCTTATCAACCAAGGCCTGGCGCTATTGAACGGTGGCACGGCCCTCTCCGATGTCACCCTTCAGGCTACCGTCACTTACACCTCAGGCTCGGCCGTGCAGACGGGGACCGGAACCTTGCAGGCTCTTGGCGACACCGAGAGCCTGATGGTACTCAACCTTACTGGGGGGCAGCAGCAAGAGATTCGCAACGGGCCAGCGGGAGCCTGGATCAACGCTGACGGAACGGTGCAGATGGAAGCGCCCCAAAACTGTTGGACCGACGCGGCTTGGTTCTTCCCCGGACTCGTGCTGACGGCGTTGCCCGGCAATCCCCAGGTGGCGCTGGCCAACTTGGGCTCAGGAACGTGGAACGGCCAGTCTGTAAGTCACGTGCAGTTCTACCAATGGCAGCAGGGGCAGGGCGCCAACGTCGCAGCCTGGATTCAGGCTTTCAGCACCGAGGACTTGTACTTGGACCCAACGTCGGCGCTGCCTTTAGCCATCGACGTGACGGCGTACCCGCCCAACAGCACGGCAATCAGCATTCCCGTCGAGGTTCAATTCAGCAATTACCAGACCGTGAGCGGGATGAGTGTGCCTCAGCAGGTCGAGAAATTTGTAGACGGTTCCTTGATCATCGAGGGGAAGATAACAAATGTGGTTGTTAATTCCGGTCTCTCACAGAATCTCTTCAACATTCCTTAGAGACAGCGAGGGGGGCTCTAGCCATGGTGAGGCTTGCGTTACGGTTGCTTGGGACACTGGGAATCGCTCTGCTGGTTTCGGGCACGTCGGCGGGTCAGGTTGCCACCGGTCTGCCGCCATTTGCGAGCTTTAGTGGCGGTTCACCAGACGTAGTGAACAACGCCAATCTGAACGTTCACCTCAATATCCCCGTGGTCAGCAAGCCTGGGCGCGGCCTGCCCTTTTACTATTCACTCGTCTATGACAGCTCGATATGGTCTCCGTTGGGCGGCAGCTGGACCCCCGAATCAAACTGGGGCTGGGGGAGCACCAGCGCCGCTGACACCGGGCTGGTCACTTATTTGGCGAGCAAGGCTGGCTGTTACTGGCCGCAAAATCAAGATGCAAAGTATTATTTCTGGATGATCTACAACGATTGGGTCTACTACGATCCTTCGGGGACAGCCCACAGTTTCGGCAGCCTGCAGGTTTCCACTTGGAATTCCTCTTCCGACCCCTGTGGGAGCGGCCCCGGCGCCAGTTCCTCGGCCACCACCACCGATGGCTCAGGACTTACCCTGGCGGTGACGGCCGGCCCCACGGCAACCGTCTACACGCGTTCTGGGGGGACCATTACGCCACCACTCCTGGCCCCTATGGGCGGGCTACAGGCACCGAACAACACAACCTCGGTTCAAGATAGCAACGGGAACTACCTGACCTTTAATCTTGCAAGCGGTACGTATACCGATACCCTGGGGACGACTCCGGTCACGCTTACCGGCTACAGCAATCCGGGCCCGCTTTACGTGAGCTACACCAACCCGCAAGGAACCACGTCCGAGTACACCGTCAATTATTCCTCTTACACAATCGAAACGAATTTCGGGTGTAGCAATGTAACGGATTACGGCAGATCGACTCAGATGACCGGGTACTTGGTTAGCACGGTCGTGCTGCCCGACACCAGCCAGTACACGTTCACATACGAGCCCACCGTGCAACCGAATCACACCGGCGCGGTGACGGGACGCATCGCATCCATCCAGTTGCCGACCGGTGGGACCATTAGTTACAGCTACGGTAACACGAGCACCAACAATAACATTACGTGTGCGGATGGCAGCGCCGCCACGCTCAATCGCACCACTCCGGACAGCAACGCGCCTTGGAACTATGTGCACGCTGAGAGCGGTACTGCCTGGACCACCACGATGATCGCTCCTACTGACCCGCTGGGCAACCAGCCCGAGACCGTGTTCCAGTTTCAGACAATCTATGAGACCGAGCGGCAGATGTATTCCACGTTGAATCAGAGTAACCTCCTCAAAACGGTTTACACCTGTTACGGGGTCAACGGCGGCAACGCGCCTTCCTTTCCTTGCAACAGTGCGAATGTGAGCCTGCCCATTACTCAGGTCGCCGTTACCACCAAGCTGCCAAGCAATCTCGAATCCCAAACCGTCACCACGCTTGACTACAATAGCCAAACATATACGTCATACGGGGTACCAATCGAAATTGAAGAATACGGCTACGGAGCGGGTGCCCCGGGCACCCTACTCCATAAGACCACAATGTCCTACGCCTCCCTCACGGGCATCGAGGACCATCCGTCTCTGGTCGAGGTTTACGACGGATCGAACAATCTGGCGGCGAAGACCCAATATCTCTACGATGGAAACGCAGTCCAAACGGCAACCCCGACACCGCCGAATTTGGGTTCCCCCGGACCGTCTCGCGGAAATCTTACCACCGTCACGTACTCCACCACAGGGACAGCATCGATTAGCCGTGGCTACACTTACTACAACACGGGCAATGTCTATACGGCGACCGACTTCACCGGCGCGGTCACAACGTTCGGATACGGCTCCAATAGTTGCGGCAGCTCCTTTGCGGACAGCGTTAGCCCTCCGCTTATCGCCTCCTCCAGCACGGTCTGGAACTGCGCGGGTGGCGTCATGAGCTCTTCCACGGATGCGAACAGCCAGACTTCGAGCTACCAGTACGGAACGGACAACAGCAACACGGACCCATTTTGGCGCATAAGCCAAATGACCCCGCCCGCCACGGCCGCCACAAAGATTTCGTATACCACGACGACCGCCGAGGCGAGTTTGACCAACAGCAATAGCCTAACCATGGACGTGACGACGACGCTGGACAGCCTTGGACGATTCTCAAGCGAGACGCTCACCGGGACATCAAGCCCCACCTATAGCGCCGTGGCTTACGACGCTCTTGGGCGGTCATACACTGCCAGCAACCCCTATCAGACGGTGCATGACCTCACTTATGGGGTTGACACCTACACGTACGATGGTCTCGGGCGAGTCTGGACCCTTACTCATTCGGGTGACGGGAGTTACCAACAGGCCTTCCATGACAGCGAAGTGTCGGGCGCTGGCGGCAGGGCCACGCAAAATTCCGCTTGTACCGGCGGCGTAGGCACACCGTCACTGTTTGTGGACGAAGCCGGGCGCATGCGCCAGGTATGGATCGACGCCTTGGGACGAGTCGTTGAGGCCGACCTGCCGAACGCCAGCTCGGGAATTCTGACCAGCGGCGCCTACGTCACGTGTTACGCGTACGACGTCCTTGGAGACCTCACAAGCGTCAGTGCCTCCAGCGGCGTCCAGACACGAACCTTCCAATATGACATGCTTTCGCGCCTTACATCCGAGTCGACCCCCGAGGCCTCGATCACCGTCAGCGGAAGTACGACGCAGTGCCCCACGACCTACGGCTATGCCTACAGCAGTAGCGGTGAGACCATTACCCGGGTTTCGCCTTTACCCAATCAGGGGACGAGCTGTTCGAGCCATCTAACCGCCACCTACAGCTACGATGTGCTGGGCAGGCTTACCTCCAAGGCCTATTCCACCGAGACGCCAACCTCCAACTTTTACTACGACGAGACCTCCGTGACCATCGGGACGTGGTCAACCCCTAACCACGGCGCCTGCAGCACGGCGCTGTGCAACACCCAAGGCCGCCTGAGCCACACGACCGTGGTCTCGGGCGGAATGGTGAAAGCGGCAACAGTCTACAGCTACGATGCGGCCGGAAGGGTTGCAGAATATTGGCAGTGCACGCCGCAAAACTGCGGAAGCTCGGCGTGGGAGGCGGATTACACGTACGACACGGGCGGTAACGTCTCGACGTTTGCTGACCCGGCGGGGTTCACGCTGACCAACACTTACAACGCCGCCATGCAGTTGACGCAACTGACGAGTTCACTGAGTGACAGCACCGCCCACCCTGGCACGCTAGCCACGCTCACCTGGGGTCCCTCGGGTCAGCTGACCAACCTGGTCAATGGGTGCGTGACCTCCGCCTGCAAGGAGATTCAGGAGAATTACTCCTACAACGCCCGGCTGCAGCCAGTGGGCGTTGAGCTCGGTACGTCCTCAAACCCCAACGCAAATTACTGTCTGGTTTACACTTGGTATCTGCCGGCCACTCCTGGCACAAGCTGTACCTATCCTTCCTCGCCCGGATCGAGCGATAATGGCAACGTGACGGGTTACTTCTACCAGGACCACGGGAACGGCGGTTATCAACATCAGGTGACGAATACGTACGATTACCACAACCGCCTGTCCAACTCGACGGCCACGGCGGTCTCGCCGGGAACGATCAATTACAATCTCTCTTACAACTACGACCCCTGGGGCAACATGA